>Ga0099823_1006015_pt1 | contig 12204 bp, 7 predicted proteins | sample CowpearedBW_FD_76831 | JGI IMG/M metagenome (GOLD analysis project Ga0099823, IMG submission 76831) | Root nodule microbial communities of legume samples collected from California, USA - Cow pea red BW | ecosystem: Host-associated > Plants > Roots > Nodule | place: USA: California | collected... | reverse complement strand
TATATATATATATATATATATATATATATATATATATAAATTTTAATGAATTTATTAAAATTTTAAGTTAAAATAGTGTTTAGCTTCTAAAAAAAATATTGTAATATTATGTACTTTTTATGATTAATGATAAAGAAAAAAAATAGCTAAAAAAAATGAGACTTTGTGGCTGATTATTGTATATGATAATGAAACTCTTTGATAGTTAAATATTCATACCTTTATTTAGATCATTCTAAACATTATTATTTTCTTAATATATATATATATATATGGTTTTTTTAAGACAAAGTATAATGAAATTACGTAATGATACTAATAGACTTAGATTGGAACAATAAATTTTAAAAAGTTATGTTATTATTTTCTGTAATATCCGGAAAACATCAAAGTTGTAGGATTAAAATTAGTAAAGAATCACATTACTAAAATATTCAAAATTTGTGGAACCTAAAAAGCTACTGAGAGAGGCATGTTTTTAATACTTCACAGAAAGAATTACAATAACATCCATAATAATTTTTTCTTAAATTCTACACAAATTTGTTTTATTCTAAAATCATTACCTAGTTACCTTTTTTACATTACACAAATGTATTTTATGAAGTTGTAAAATTATTATACTATTCTTAATAAGCTATACAGTAGGAGAGAGTCAATTTAATTTAAAAACGTATAAGGGTGCTATTGCAATTTATTCTATTTCAAATTCTCACAAATGAATATTCAAAAATGGATGTATAAAATAAATTAGCGTTTTTTTACTGTAATATTGATATGAATTATTCTTTGTCGAAAAGAACGATTAATACGTACAGTAAACAGAGTTATAATCAAAGGTAAATATTTTATAGAAATTTAATATAATAATATAATTACCTATATAATTAATTATAATCAACCGGTACTTCAATTTATCTCATGGACTAATTTTTTGTTTTTATACTTTCAATTCATTTTAATCAGGACTAATTTTTTGTTTTTATACTTTCAGTTTTTCTTAATCAAGAGTATTAATCTTACTCTATAACTTAAAATCCTTTTAAAATTAAGATAAATAACTTTTGCTAAAAATTAGTTTTTATAATTCTCTTATATAATTATTTGGTGTTGCATTTTTCATGACCAAGAGCCGAGAACTTTGAAGCCTTACATCAACATCTCAAATCACAAAATATTTAAGAGGAAGATCTATTCGGATTTAGTGAATGTGTTCTATGCCAATATCAAGTTCAATAATGACATCCTAAAATCAAGTGTGAAAGGTGTTGATATAGACATCAAAAGGAAAAAATGGAAGGACGTGGTTGGGCTAAGGCAAAGTGGAAAGCAAGTCCGCAAAGGAGAAACTATTGGAGTGGATGAATTCAACAAGGTTCAATACTTCAATTGTGTGCACAATCCTAGTGAGCAAACTCACAACTTTCATGTGGATAGGCTTCGTATGGAAGAAAGGTTGGTAGCCATGATGGTGACCGAAATCATTATGCCTAGGGGGAACAACCATTCTTCCTTGAATGAAGGAGAATTGGTGGTGATGTATTGCATCCAGAATGAAGTTGTAGTTCATTGGATCTACACCATTCATGACCACATGATGAAGGAAAAAGGCTCACATATTTAAGTTGCCCTATGTTGTGCTTATTTCCAAGTTCATTGAGCACTTTGGAGTTGATGCAGAAAGAGAACTTGAGGAATCCACTAGCTTGTTGAATCATGTTTTCCACACTCAACATGCTCGGGTTTACAAAAGTTGGCAACACGTGGCTGGTAAAAGGTGAAGCAACAACAAATGTTGAAGTTAGAGCCAATGATCATGAAACTGGACCAAGTGGAGCAAACCAAGATGAAGAAGATGCTTCTAATCCACAACCTATGGCCATTTGAGATCTATCATTCTCCAGACGATACTAGTCCTGCATATTCACAGTTTGAATGGATGATTCTCAATCAAATTTAAAAGTTGAATGTGTCACAAAATGCTCATCATGCCTACTGCACTACAAGGTTTCAAGACCTGGATAATTAGATCCACAACGTCCATGACCTCCTCTCCAATGTCTACAATAGAGACAACACCAAGAATGAGTAAAGGAATGGCTCATAGGTCATGCATTACATGTTGATGTTGCATTCATGTGTTTTTTCATCTGCTTCTAGTTTTTTAGTCTATTGTTTCTCATTTTCAATCCACCGATTATATCAGTCTCATTCATTTTGCCATTTCAGTTTCTATTTTTTCTTCATTGCTTGTATCCATTATCAGTTGTTCTAATATTTTGTTATGCTAGTTAATGAATGAAAATTTTATATTTTCCAAAAATAACCAGTGCATTAACTTAATTTGATGAATCCAAAGGGGGAGAAAAATGAGTAAAATTTAGTAAAAGTGGATATGTCATGCATTGGATACTAAACCTGGAATTGAACATCTACTAGAACTAAGTAACACTGCAAACTGGATCTAAAAATCTGAAGTGAAATCACATTAGTGATAGGGGAGCATGTGCATATGTGAAGTGCATACATGATTATGTGCTTTTGCTTGTATGTGTATTTGTATATTGGTATCTTGTATGCAAAAGCTTTTCAGGTTTATCAATAGATCTTGCCTCATGAATTCAACTCAAGGACGTTGGCTTCAGCAAATCAGGGGGAGATTGTTAGCACAAGTGACCTTGGTTCATGGATTTCATTAAGCAAAGTGCATGAGATCATAAGAGATTGATGAAGAATTGATGAAGATGCATTGATGATTAAGTTTCTTATTTGCTAAATCTGGAAATGAAGTGAAGATCATGAGGTTTATATGTTGTATTATACTTGTAGACTATATGACATAGGTTAGATGTCCTTTTAGTCTTGGTGTGCCCTTTTCAATCTGTTAAAAATGTTTTTAATAGGTTATAAGGCTTGTTGCATATAGTTTTGGTATGAATGTATTCAATCAGTTCAATGGTTATTCAATCGACTGATTTCACTTAAGTCAAGTGAAATCAATAGATTGTACGAATCAAGCAACCTACTGATTTCCTTTATGACTAAGCTATATAAGATGGATTTCAGAGCGATGAGGTCTGAATTGAGATTTCTGAGCGCGAAAAACAGTCATACACTTTTGGAAAACTTTCTTTCTCTAAATCACACAATTGCAGCTATAGATTAAAGATCTTGGTTGATCTTGGTTGGTCTTGGGATTTTGGCTTGGTTGAAGTTTGAAGAACACGTGTTTGGTTGGCTAGGGGGAGCCTCCATCAAGTTTTTTTGTTCTTGTGCCTCTATAGTCTTCCTAGTGTGATTCCAAGTCTGTAAGTAGGATTCTTATAGTGTTTGAGATAAGATTGTTTTGGGATTCAAAAATCTTAGTGTTTGCTTTATTCAAAAGTGTAATCTTGGTGTAATTTTGTAAAACTTTTGATAATAGTTGAAAACCAGGCTCATGTTATCTTGATAAACTGAATGTAGCTCTATGATTGAGTGAACTAAGATAAAAACAAGTGTGTGATCTTCTTTCCCTTATCTTGTTTATCATTAAATTTCAAGAAAACCAAGCAAATCAATCTTTGTTAAGTTTGCATGCGTTTTTATATTGCCTGATAGTGTAATCAATTTGGATATATTGATTCGAACGAATATGGATTAAGAAAGCATGTTGTTTGAGTGAGTTTCATGCATTTCGCATTTCTGCATAATTTCCCAAAATTTTAGCCGATTGTTTTCATATTCCAATCTATTAATTCATAGTGTATGAACAGATTCAGTTGAAAGTGTACTGTTTTGCAATTTTTTTTTTCTGATTACGTGGTCAATTTGATTCAACGAAAAGGGTTATTAAGCTTTCAAAAATTTGTATAAAGCCAATTCAACCCCCCTCTTCTTGGCTAAACTAACCATTTCATTACATACAAATATAAGGTCAACACTCAAAGCTTCCTCCAAAATTCAATTCCTGTTAGCATTTAAGGGTGTATAATCGTTGAAATGCAAGTGCTTTGGCTCCTTAAAGCGGAGTTTCGATTGGGATGTTCTCTTTCTATCAAGAGGCCTCCTATCAGAAGTTGAGGTTTCTACTCTAGCAAGGTTGTTAATCTCTCTTAAGTCTTCCATCTACATGAAGTTGGAAACTATCATTCTTAATTGGTTGAGATCCACAATAGGAATTTTACATAGGCTATCTACAAAGGGCCCAGAGTTTAGAGTTGTAACCAAATAATGCAATGTGATATATGGGTTGAGATTGCGTATGTTCCAGGAGACATTGCCAAAACGCTCCATGAAGACGCTTAAAGATTCATATTTCTCTTGTCGAATATTGACCAGGGCTAGCCACGTCAACTGATGAGGTCTACTTGTGGCAAATTTTGTTCCAAAACAAGTAACTAACATCTTGAAACAACCTATAGATTGTGGAGGAAGGCAAGTAAACTAGCTTAAAGTTGGGCCTTTTAAGGATATAGGAAAAAACCAATAGAAAGTGGCATAATTCAATGTGTACAAGCCAACCTGTGTTACAAACACATCCACTTGTTCATAAGGATTTGCACTACCATCATATTGGTCCATCAAAATACCTTTTCATCTTAGAGGTATCTTAACCTCCGTTATCCCGTCCATTAATGGATGACGTCACAACACTCCTGGTCCTGGAGAGGTTTGGAAGGTCAAATCATTTGCAATCCTTCCATTCGGGCGTTTTCTTCTTCGTTGTTCATTCTCTGCCAACGAGAATTATCATTGTTCCAAGTTGTCTCCTTCAACTATCTTCTCATCATCTAATTTTCCTTCATCAAAGCGTTTATCTCTTCATTTTTCCTCCTAACCTCATCCAATTGTCTTTGAACCTCCAATAATAAGGCAGGGTCTGCATCTATGTTGTTATACTTTCCTCAAATCGGTTGTTTGTCTTTATTGGACATGTTTCTTATAGATACTAATGGATCTTCCAAGTGCACCTCGACCGTATGGTGGGCACCAAATATTCTTACAGGGAACCGAACTATCCAGCAAGGTGATGTGTACTCCTATTCCAAGGTTTGAAATACTCTTGTGTAACCCTTAAATTAACTAGAAAAGATGAGAGGATGATCGCTAAGTTTATTCGACATCACCTCTGCTTGTACATAACGACTTTAGTTGTAGGCCGAGATGATCCCAATCTTATACAATTCAAATCACATTCAGGTTTTGATGTAAAAGATGAATCGATTCAAGTTAAACTTTGAGACAAGTTGGTTTGAGTCAAAGGTTGAGATGTATTTATTTGAGTTGAAGGTTAAACTAAGTCGACTGAGGCAAAAGGTCAAGTCAAATGAGCTTGGGCTAAAGAATGAAGTCGAGTTGTTTGATATTAAGGTCGATATGAGTTGGCTTATGCTGAAGAATTGAGACAAGTAAATTTGGGTTGAAGAATCAAGTTGACTCAAGAGGTCTGACCGAGTTGGCACAAACCAAAGGTCCATCTGAGTCAGCCTAGATCGACTACCAGATCAAATTTTGAGTCGAGTCGGTCTGGTTTGAATAATGAAATCCAAGTCGGACTAAGTTAAAGGGTCAAGTTTATTCATCCCAAACCAGTGTCTAGCCGAGTTCTCTGGGACCCAAGGTTTAGTCGAGTAATCTTATCTCTAGAGTCAAGTCGACTCGACTTAGGCTATATGTTTAGATAAGTCGATTCAAGCAGAAGATTGAGACGAATTATTCTTGGCCAAGATCAGGCTGAGTCAACCTAGATCAAAGGGTTAAGTGAAGTCATCCTGGACTAATGGTCGAGTCGAGTCATCTCAAGCCTATGGTCAAGCCATGTTGGCATGGGCCTAGCTCAAGTTAGGGTTGATTCTAGTCCATGTGAAGTTAAGTTGGCCTAGGCCTAATTGGACTTAAGTTGGCTTAGGCCCAAGTTGAGTTAAGTTCGTTTATGCTTAAGTTGACTCAAGTTCGCTCTAGCCAATGTTCTAGTGAGGCGACCTAGACCCAAGTTGAGTTGATCGAACTAGACCCAAGTGAACATGAGTTGGTTTCGGTCCAAGTTGATTTGAGTTTTTGTGGCCTATGTCTAATATACTTAATATTCAAGTATATTGGACCAATCTCACCATATTTAATCTATTTGACAAAGTGGATTCAATCTAGATTTAATCCAATTTAAATTGAATTGTAAAAAAAAAGAATCTAAATCTAGCTTATATAGTTAAAATGAATCTTTGTTATTGATCCAATCTATTTTATTTAATTCTAGGGTTAAATATGTTTTTATTTTGTAAACTTAGACACAAAATTGGAATTCGTCCTTACCCCCAACTTTGATACATTTTTGTTCCTAAACTTCAAAAATGAATGGATATAGTCCTTTTAACTTAATGATGTTATCTCGTTTTTACGTGTTAAATGGTGTTCTAGGATAAAATTTGAGCTGTTTACATCATTTAACATGTTCCAGTTCAAATGTCATTGCGTTAAAAGGAGTATATCTATTTATTTTTAAAGTTTTGACCAAAATATATCAAAGTTTTGGACAAAAATAAATTCTAATTTTGCGTATAAGTTTAGGGACTAAAAATAAATTTAACCCTTAATTCTAAAGTGTTCTTCTATGTAATAACGATACTATGAGTTTTTAAAGGAGTGGTTTAAAAAGAACATAAATATTGTTTCTTATATATTAATAGACAGGGCATTGATGAGTTCATATTTATGCCCTGATTTAATGTTTAATTAAGAATTTTTAATTGGGATTTCTGATAATTAGGTTATCTGAGTTTGTGAGATAAAATATCTTAAAAAGTTCTTTTTAGTTGCATGAATTATTTTTGGATATTCTAATGTTTTTTCATGCAGCTAAAGTTAACATTAAGCTCATTTAAGGTGTGAAAATAAATTGAGTAAAGTTACAAAACACCTTGAAATAAGGCTAAAATCAGCGAGTTCCAAAAAATTCTATTTTGCACCCCTTACATTACTTATGTACTCCCCTTTTTCATATGGACCACCCAAAAACCTATTATAAACCCCTTAATACATCTATTTTCACCCCTCCTAGCACTTTATAAATCAACTTAACCAAAACATGCCATGTGGCAATCCTCACTTTCTCAATTTATCTAATAGCAAGTTGCACGTGTGCACCATCGTCCACTCTAGAATCAGGCCAATCTAATGATGCCACGTCACCATCTTCCCCAAATGAGAATCTGAACTAGATTTGCACACCATCACACTCCCTACACCTCACCATCATTTCACAATTGTCACTGGTGATACACTAACATAAACAACTGCAACACAAATTGCGGGAATCGATGCACGAAACCCACATAGCATGTGCATGTTACCATCTCCACCATTCATGGTAGCATGCTCCTTTGAACCAAATCGTGAGCTTCATCACGTGAAACCTCCCCATTGTCAAAACAACAACATTCGTAGCTCCATCAGATCACCACATCAACTTCGCACCATTAGCAAATCGCACAAGCCACCTGCACTTTGAACTTGAAACACGCACAACACCTTCAAAATCCACGGTCAGCCAAATGAAGAAACCTAATGGAGAAGGAGAGAGATAATTGCCATGTAGCAATCTCCCATTGCATAGTCAATAGATTAAACTCTAGTCAAAGATGGTGAAAGCTATAGGGACTAAAGTGCAAATATTAATATCTTTGGATTTCTCTGCAAATGTGGACTACATGATTGCATGGACTAAATTGGGAAATTAAAGAAAAAAATAGTTGGTGATAAGTTATCAGATATCTTTAAGTAATTAATTAATTTAATTATTTTAGAAATTATCAACCAACTACATTTTGTCAAATAATTTTAAAATTGACTATATCTATCCATATATTTTTAGATATTCATAACAACTATAAAGATAAATTATATTTATGATTATTTTAAAGATATTTGAAAGATTTTAGTAACAGAAAATTTGAGTCCAAATTCTATATAAAGAGAACAAGGGGAAGTAGAAGAAGAGAAGTTTAGAACTTCAGAGTTTTGAAACCCTTTAGGGGATTCTAATTTCGTCCTCTTTCCACTTTTTTCTTTTATTTTGATTTTTTTATTCCGTGGAGGCTAAACTTCTAGGGTTCATTCCATTGAAGTTTGATTTAAACTATACTTTGGTTGAATTTACTATGGATAATCTAAAAGTTCTCACTTTTAATTGAGAGTATACTTTGGTTAAAAGTGAGAACTCCAACGAATTAATTAAGACTATACATTGATTAATTTGCAAATCTACAACAATAATTAATTGAATGATAATCCTTAGATAACCAATGAAGAATCTATTTTGAAAAACCAATAGAATTAATCTATTTTCTTTACATTTATTTTTATTTTTATTTTTATCTTTTGTCTAGTATTATTTTATTTTACTAGCCCCTTTTGTATAATTTTTATAAGAACTAATTTGTCTTAACAATCTTAGCAATACTAAAGTTGATTGTATCATTTTTATTTTGTTGACTACAATCTTGGCAATATTGAAGTTGCTATAGTTTAGTAGTATTAATTTGGTCATTTCACGAGATTATTAAACATGCTTTAGAAAAAAAAAGTAGTCTCTTAAATGACAAATAATCTAACAACCTACAAGATAAATAATTTATTTTATAATTCTTTAACTTTTTAAATTAACATTGCTTTATTATAATTAAATTAATGTAAAACTGTTATAAAATAAAGTTAATTATAAAGAGAAGAATAAAGAGAAAGAATAGAGCATCAAAGACTAGTTTTCTATGTATCTTATCAAGGGAGAAAAGTTCCTATTTATAGGTACAAAAGACAATCCAAAGGGTACAACTCAAAGGTAGCATACTTAATGTAAATAATGTAAATATTATCAATAGTAATCAAGTTGAGTAATTATCAGAACTCAATGGACAATCCATAAATTTCATAACTCCCCCTTGGGTGTCTATTGATCAAAGAATGTGTTTCGTTAAAACCTTAATAGGATAAAAACCTAGTGGAGGAAAAAGAGTACATCATTCTTAATTCTTTGATATAATATTCTTCTATTTCTCCCCCTTATGTAAAATTTCATCTTTAAGATGACGAAGCCCAATCTTGTGAACCAATTGTTCCAAAGTTCTCCTTGGCAAAGACTTTGTAAATAAATATTTAATATATCCTTCTTTCAATTGATCAATACATGCACTATTGTCTTCATATATGGTTGTTGATTCCATTTTTCCTCATATAATGCAAAAAGTTGCATGACTTGACGATGTTGCTGTTATGGTTTGTTTTACAAACCGCTATGAAATTTTTATGCCACCACATGTGAAGAAATATCTTGTTTGTGATCAACTGTTGTGACGATCATATAAATAACTTGCATTTACATAACTCATTTGATTTTGAATCATTTGAATAAAATAAGCCTATATTCAAAGTACCCTTAAGGTAACGAAATATATGTTTGAAACTAATTAAATGTCTTCTTGTAGGTGAAGAATTATACCGTGCTTAACAAATTTACAACAAATACTATATCAAGTTAAGTATAATAAGCAAAGTACATTAGTGCTTTTATAACATTAAAATATGGTATTTCTTGACCAAGAAGTTCTTCATCATTGTGAGGTCAAAAAGGACATTTATCAACATCTAACAACCTCACAATTGAAGTGCAAAAATGATATAACTTGTCCATATAGAACTTTTTAAGCACCTTCATTATATAAATCTCTTGATGTACAAAAAAACTTGTATTTAAATACTCAATTTGTAATCTCAAACAAAACTTTGTACTTCCAAGATCTTTCATCTCAAATTCTTTCTTTAAGCAATCATTTGCCTTTGTGAACTCATTAGGAGTTCTAACGATGTTTATGTTGTATGCATAAATAAAAATTACGACAAATTCATTTTTCGATATTTTCACATAAATACAACGATAAATACCTTTCTTGTAACAAGTAATTACAAGGACAATTATATGTTTTGACTACTTTAATCCATTAAAGGGACTTGTTTAATTTTATTGAATAATCCACTTTAGAATTTGAATTGTTGGGTAAATTAAATTCTTTAGGGATTTTCATATAATTATCATTCTTTATAATATTGTTTTGCGCAAAAATCCATTTGTACTCAATGAGTTTTTACACCTTCAGGTGTGCAGACTACAAGTCCAAAAACCTTTCGTTTAACAAGAAAATCTAATTTTGCTTCTATTTCATCTTTCCATTTGGCCAATCATTTCTTTGTCAACAATCTCGATCCTCATTGTCACTCATAAGATTCATCGTTATATTATATGCTAAAGCATCGTCAACGTTGACTTCATTTTGGTTCCATGTTATCTTATTGATGACATAATTTTATTGAGATCTCATATTTTTCAACAATTTTTAGGTACCTGAGTTTCTTCTAGAACCAAGGTTCTTCTGGAACCAAATTATTAATTATGTCAAATGAATCTTTTGTGATTTACACCTCCTCGATTAGGTCATCTTGTCTTTTTAGCTCATTTTCTCATTCGAGAATTTTTATCTTTGGAACCAATAAACTTACCACGCTTCAATCGTGTAATAAATTAATATCAATTCTATTTGGAGCATTAGCAGTTTATATATGTGGTTTAATTACCCTATTTGTGTTAGTAAAACATATGATAATTGATTGACTAATTTCGAAATGAATTATCATTTGAACTTCAAGTTTACATTCTTTTGTACGAGGATCAAGACAAAACAATGATAATTCATTCCAACTGATATCCTTTTCCAATTGTTTTCTTTCTCCCCCTAATGTTGGAAAAACTTATTCATCAAAAATGGAAGTTGATAAATCAAACCATAAATATGTCTCCTTTTGAAAGATCAAGATATTTTATTATTGATTGAGATTCATATCCAACATATATTCTCGGCCGTCTCTAAAGACTCATCATAGTCCCTTTTGGTGGGGAAACTCGATCATATACAAAAATTCTTAAAATAGACAATTAGGTTACTAACCGAAAACCAACTGCATAATATAGTAATTATGATAACTTGTTGGCTTGATGCAAATCAATACTGTAACATTTAAAATTGCATATCTCCAAGTAGTCATTGGAAGATTAGCTCTCATAAGTAATGGTCTTGCAACTAACTTTAGACATTTTATTCGTTATTCTATAAGTCCATTTTAGCATGAACATATGTTCTACTGGATGTTCAACTTCAATTCCAATTGACATACAATACTCATGAAATACATAAGATGTAAATTCACCAGCATTATCAAAACAAATTTTCTTAAACGAATAATCTAGAAGTGATATCTTAATTTAACTAAGTGTGCTAATACTTTGCAAATGCTTGATTGCAAGTTGATAACAAACAAACATGTGACCATTTATTTGATGCATCAATTAAACCATGAAATATCTAAATGATCCACATGATGGGTGCATTGGACCACAAATCACCATGTATTTATTCCAAAAGATGAGATTGACTCATTTCTAAAGTTTTCTGGTGATGGTCTTATTATCAACTTTCCTTGTAAACATGTATGACATGAGAAATCATTGGATTGAAGACGTTTTTGACTCTTAAGTGGGTGTCCACAAGAGTTTTCAACTATTTTTTCGCATTATGATAGATCCAGGATGACCCAACTAATCATGTCGAACAAGAAATCCCTTTCTAATTTGTAAACTCCAGGTTTACAATGACATACATTTCAATTGTATTAATATATGTTTAGTACAAGCCATAAGAGAAGATTGATAATTTCTCTAATACACATTTTATTTTTTATTCAACCGAAGTCCATTGATATAAAGATATTTCATATTTCCTTCACTATGTCTCAATATGACACAAATATATCTTTAGAAATTAATAAGTTTCTATTATACTTCTTTGTAGAAGTGTAATATCTCTTTTGGAGCCTTCAAAATATTATTTATGATATAAAAATAATGCTAATATTAACTTCTCGAATAACCAAACATGATAAAAATAAATTAATAATCTTGACAGTTTAATTCTTGCACTATCAGCAAAATACAATATATTTATTCTATCCAATATTATTCCATATCAAAAAGATCATATCAAGTTATAATGAACTTACCTCAACTTGTAATAGGTACCATTCAAAATTAATCAACTTCGGAAGTCATATATTATCAAATAAAACTAAGTATAAAATATAATCTCCGAAAATCTTTGAACCTTTATATATATATATATATAT
>Ga0099823_1006012_pt1 | contig 12206 bp, 7 predicted proteins | sample CowpearedBW_FD_76831 | JGI IMG/M metagenome (GOLD analysis project Ga0099823, IMG submission 76831) | Root nodule microbial communities of legume samples collected from California, USA - Cow pea red BW | ecosystem: Host-associated > Plants > Roots > Nodule | place: USA: California | collected... | reverse complement strand
GAGAATTTAAAACATACCTGGAAAATAATATCTCTATGATCATTACACATAATTGGCTTGCAGAAGTGTAAAATGATAGAAATATGAAATAAAATATTAGTTCAATCAATCAGTTGCTGGAAAATTAATATGTCGCTAAACAATTTGGCACTCAACACTATAATTTTACCCAACATGAAAAGCATTATAAGTTTTGAAATACTACCTACATAGCCATATCTCGAAAATGCTTTCACATCAGTGTAAATTGGCAATTGTTAATCTAATAACCCAAACTAAAATAAAATGGACAACTGCAAAAAATACCAGTCAACAAGTTATATATTCGTACACCTCTATAAAACCATCCCTCCTTTCTGTAAAAATTTCAAAAAAACAATGGTTCCTTCAACTGTGAATGGCAACAAATTTTCAATGAGATTTGTGGAGAATATCCAATGTTATGCGCATGGGCATTGAATAGAGTAATCTTTGTACATCAGACATTTCTATCTGTTTCATGGCCGACCTACAATTTACTGTGTCTATTTTCTTCTTTATATGCTTGCGCCCGTAGCTAAAACAGATTCTAAGCACGGCATTCATTAAATTAGTGCCAAATTGCAAGAATTTCTGGATGATATTTGGGATATATTTTTACTAGCGTAATGGGGACCACCTTCAATAAAATAAATATTTCATAACATTTTTCTTCAATTTTGCAATATCAAACCCTTATCTTCTCTACTTCAAAAATTAATTCAACTCGTACTAGTTTACATTCTGTGAGAAAATGAAACTCACAAAAAATTAATATTTTAATAAAAGAAATCAGGAATATACAGTAAAAGTAAGAAAAATTATTTAGGACTGATGGTAACCAGAAAGGAATAAAACATAAAAAAGACAACAGTTAATTGAAACATACATGTCAATAACTAGTTTAATAAGGACGCTCACAGCCACATCCGTTGATGGTTTGCCGCTGTTATTATTTAGTGTAGTTGAGGCTCTGACAACATTGGCATTTGGGACAGAAACCTCTGCACAAACTGCGGCTATAACATCATGTACCTCAGTAGTGTTCAATCGCAGAGGTTGTTGCTCACTGGTCGACAAAAGAGAACATTTTGTGAGATATAGAAACACATAAATAAACTATTAACAATACTATGATAAAAAAATACTGTAATTATTAACTGAATATATATGCAAAATCTTAGGAAGCAAGGAATAAAAATGAGCAATTTAAAGAAAAAACAATTTTATTGAACAATTGAGATAAGGCAAAGAAACCCCTTATCCCCCCATCCACAAATTATCTAACTGATCTCCTCTTACTAAATGCTCTGAAAGTCCCTAATAGTTTTTACTGTACAGTTTTTCCGGACAACAACCTTGTCCTCTAAATGTAACTGTGATAGATATTTTAGAATCCTATAGATATAGTAACAGTTGATATTAGGATCAATCAAATTAGATAGAATAGTTCCTCTATTGTCTAAATACACAGAATTCATCACACACCTTCTTGATTTCCTGCTTCTTAACATGGTATCGGGAGCCTAACGAGAAGGCAACCTTAATTTGTGCTTTCCAAATGGACCAAAGGTACCCTTTTAGAAATTCTATATGTTTGCCAATTTCTGTTCCTTTTATTTCGTGTTTCACTATTCACCACCAACTCATTTTTTTCTTGCCAACCATAGAGCCCTGAGACATTTTTTGAACGCACTATAAGCACTTTTGCTCTCTAGTAGTCGCCACGCTCTATGAGCATTTTTTATCTTTAACATCAATCACTCCATTTGGGAATTCTTCCTTCCCGGTAGTCATTGCATCCTTTAAGCATTATGGCCTCCAACAATCAAAATCTCATTTCACCATTATTGCTCTCCAATAGTCATGGTGTTTTCGAAGCAATTATTGCTTCCAGCAGTTGGTCATGCCCTACAAGCATTCTTCTCGCTCTCCAATAGTCATATTGTCTGCTGAGCACTTTTGCTCTATCAAGGGGTCTTATGCTGATGATGTTTGTAACAAGCTTGACTTATATCATATATATGTCCAACGTGAGGGGAATGTAAAAGATATGATTTGAAAGTATGAAGTATATTAAAGTTGATTCTCACCATGTCAAAGAGAAAGTTATGCTGTATGAAATATCTCCTAGCTTTGTCAATTCCCGTGATCAACTAGCAAATATATTCACTGAATCACTAAGGGGTCATTGGATTAACAACATATGTAACAAGGTTGGTGTATATGACCAATATGCTCCAACTTAAAGGAGAGTGTTTGAATGTAGATATGTTAGAATCTTATAGATAAAGTTATTATTGACATTAGGCAATTAGATTGATTCTACATTTATATTATTAGCCCAAAATAGGGTTTCTGAATATTATGTAATTATGTTCTCCCCATATAAATTGAATAGCTTCATTGTGGTATAAATAAATGGAATTCGCCAGAGGCCTTCTCAGTTTCTCTCTTCTCAACATAGAGATTCCACTTGCATGAGAATCCCTGCTGATCATCTCCCACAATTCTAAACTAGTGGCTTAATTTGCTGCACTTTAAAAAGCATTCCACTTTAGTAACCTACCCAAAAGGATCATAACCATCAAATGGGTTAATCCCATTTTTCTTGCCCAAGAGAGAATCTCTGGACCACCACACTCTAACCCACTACCATATCAGTTTTCCTCAAGATGCTTGGGGGGTTGAGCCTCCTCCTAAACAAGTTCCTCATTTGCGGTGTTCTCCTATCCTCCCGTTCTATGTCTTATTTCTGCATCCATCTCCAGAAAAGTTACTCTATAAAGGGTTATAAATAGAGTGCTATAGTGGCAGAGCTGCCCTGGGAACTAAAGTCACTGCTGAAGTAGAACAGTTAAGTGCAGCAACTGTTGCAGAAGGAATAGCTACACTACACTATATGTGATTCAGAAATAGCCCTCTAAAAAAGACAATCAGGCCTTTTGGGGGGGCCTTTACCAAATAAATTCCTGGCTTACAATATGTCCTCCCCCCCCCCTATTTACTTAACAGCTCTAACTATTCCTGACAGTTTTCCCTTCAATTCTGTCATCAGAGTGTGCAAATTTATAGACAATAAGATATTAAATCATCAATAATGGCACCAAAACTACCAGAGCTCAATAAACAAGTAAAATCATACATACTAATGTAAATATTCGACTTCAGCTTAAGAAGCTTTAGGATGAAGTAACAATTACTTTGAAAGAAGTGACATTGAAAGAAGTGACAAATATTAAATAATTACATTTTTTGAATATAAATTGGAAAGCAATGATAGCAATTTCCCTTGCAACGAAAGACCAAGTTATAATTTATTTTATGGCATGCATATTCAGATATGGTAAAATCAGGTTCAAACATTTGTTGTCCAATTCGTCTGAAGATTCTCTAGAGTCAAATGATCTAAACCTGTAATGACGATACTGGAAAAGCTGTCGAGTTCTGGGACGGAAAGTAGTCACAGGAAAATCCTCCCTGTAGAAATGGAAGCGTTTAGCAAACCAAATCATGAAAAACATTGCTGCATACCAAGTAGTGAAAAAGAAAAAATATATCTTTTACACATCTTGTGGATAAAAAGAATATCAAACTGTATAGGACCAATTCAAATACTTATCACATAATGTTGCCCATACAACTAGCATGATAATTCGCATAAGTTCACAGTCCTTGCTGAAATGAGTGATAATGAACCAAAGAGACCACCCAAATTGCATAAAGATCTTATGTATGAGTGCAGATAAGGTGTATATTAAAAAAAATATACAACGAAGAGGGAAAGAACAAGAATACAAGAAACAGAGTGAGTACAGAAAAAGTACAATGACAAAACCTTAACTGACAAAACTAATTCAACATACCTCGCACAAACCAATTAATTAATCAACATGACATGACAATCCATTTGTCTTTTGAAGGATAATCTAAAATTCTAGAAACCATTGCTTTTAAATTGTAAGTACTTCAACTTCACATCAAATAAAATATTATGAAGGTAATAGTTCAGATTTTGTAATATAATATTTGGCTAAAACAACAAATTATGAAAGATTTGGCATGTCATGAACTCAAAAAAAAATAGAAAAAGAAAAATAACAGAGCAAGTTCATATAAGAACATGCCATATCTGACGAGAACCAGGTTTTATGCGCTTAGATGCTGTAATCGCTCTCAAATGGGGGCGAGCAGAATCAGAATCAGTAATTGGTGTTACAGGGGAAGACTGCAATAGCTGATCCAGGTAAGGCATATCATCAGTTCCAAAAAATTTCCATGGCTGCTCCTTCATCTTAGATTCAATGTCTCCTACAAGTAGAGCTGCGGCACCTATTTCTAAGAAGCTATGTGATGTCATGTCTTGAGAATTCGCAGCACGATCACTGCATTAACAGATGTTAATTAACAAAGTTAATTTCTGAAACGCTAGAAGATAATTGAAAATTAAAAGGTAAAGTGGAGATGTAAGCTACAGTGGCCATTAACAAGACACCTAAACCAGTATAAAGCACAGATTATTACTTTTCAGTGCCTATAGATGACATTGGTTCCTCAAGCCAGCGCCATTTCAGAACATCACCTGCGATGAACCCTAGTTCATCCATTTCATCAGCTTTCTCAATTTTCGACAACCTTGAAATGGATAGAGAACTTGAATCCTTCTCTAGTTGTTCTTGAACACTTGTGGAACTTTGTGTTTCTGGAATACTTGCAGGAGTTAACTGGGAATTGAAGGATTTACTTAGCAATGATGACAATGACGGCAGTGACTGTCCGGATGAAGGTGGTCCAGCAAATGACGCCGGTTGAAAAAGCCGTTTAGGAATGTGTTGAGACACTAATGAACGAACATAACTTAGTGACTTTACAAGTGCCTCAGAAGCAAAGGTAGATACAGGTAAAGGAGATGTATTTATAGATGTTATTGATACACCAGATTGACGATTCAAAACTCGTGACCACGGCTGAGCAGGGTTAATATCACATTCAGCAATTATGGTTGAACAAAAACGATCTATCTGAAGTAATGTCTCCTCACTTGGTTTGTATCTGTAGTAATAAGTTGTGAGTACTTAATGTGCAAATAGCAACTATAACAGGATTGTATATTGTCCAAGAAGCAGTCAAATAAGGAAAGATACAAATTACATGTTTCAGATATTCTATAAATCTACGTAAACAGCATTCAGATAATGAATATAAGATCCTTTAAACGACAAAGAAAATTAGCATAAACCTAAAGAAGTTTCACTAACCTCTTCCCCTGGCCTGAGAACAAAGAAGTTTTGTTACTAAGACAATAATTAATACAAGGAACAATGAATTCCAGGACCAGAAAGCCAACCTATCCCCTTCCAACAAAAAATGTGCATGCTATTTCTTTCTTCCTAGACTCTGCACATTTGATTTCTTTTGAGATGACACTTTGTCCTCATTTCTGTACTTTGTTCTATTCAATTAGACAAAGAAGCTATTTGCCTAAATGCAATTTTGTGCTTTTATCCCACAAAAAATGGAAAAGGAATCTAACTGCATAATTTTCAATAGAATTTAAGTGTCACTCGTTTTGCGAAGTGAGAGACCATTTGACCTTTGGATTAACTTATTCTTCTTTCATGAGTATGAGAAAAGCTGATAATCAAATTCTTCAAGAATCAGACTGAAAAGCTAGTTTTTGAGTTTGAAATAATCAAAATCCAGTAAACACTAATTTAACAAAATAATGATATAGGCATTGCCATGTCTTAAGAAACAGATAACTAGAGCATATTAATTTTTACATATGAGGATCTACCATATTATTCTATTAATTGATTATTATGAGTTCTTTAATGTAAATACATTAGAAACTTTAATGCACATCAGAACAGTAAATTTTGAAAGACATAGGATGTGAAAAAACTAATTTAACAAATCCCTTTCCCCAAATTTGAAACATCTTGCTGTAGAATGTAACGAAGAAATGAGATAACATTGTGCTCTAGTACTTTTGTTGGTACCTTCAATTATCAACTAATGATCATCTTTGTTGTTTAATAAATGGACTTTATTGACACTGAGTTTACATCACTGTTCTGCATGTAAGATTGGTAAAACAAAACGCTTCTTCCAACGAAGTACTCTAGGAGTAGAAGTTCAAGTTCAGCATAAAGCATACAAAACAGACATATACCCACTTTTTGGCATTGATTAAAACACCTACCAATACTCTACTCTTTTTGGCATTTTATTTAACATAAAGATTGACATAACATTGTGTAAGTAAATTCATATATTGAAATAATTATAGTAAAATGAAGTGCAAGTCTATGAAATGAGGATGGAAGACACTAGACTAGAGTAATAGATAATGTCCAGAAAATAGAAATCTGGTAAACCATTGAGTTTTGACATATTTAAGTAACTGAAAACATACCTTAGGAGATACCGCTTCAGAAGTGCCACACACCTTGTGACTACCGCAGGACTGACAGAAAATATCAAAGTTAGAAACTTCTGGAATTTGAAATTGTATAACAGGAAAGGGCAATAAAGAAATAGAAACAATATTTGAGGTACCTAACCGACAGTAGTACACAATAAGCAACAGTATAATCAGCTTGTCTTAGCAAAATTCTAGTACAAAGTCAATTACAATAGTTCAACTGTGGGAAACACTAACAAATTCATAACAAAAGGAACTAGATCTTCAATGAATTGAAAGGAAAATCAGGTCCAATAGCAGAATAAAACAAGTAGACAAGAGAAGGTAAATCCTACACATATATATATATATATATATGTGTGTGTGTGTGTGTGTGTGTGTGTGTGTGTATGATTGTTCACCATCCACTTCAGAGGTGCATTACCTTCTTAACCAAGAAAAAAAAATACTCAGCTACTACCAAATAGAAATTATAAGGATGTACTCCACACCTTTCATCCAAAAAATTAGTTCACTGCGTGCATGACATTGTCTTAAGTACATACATAGCAGGATATTTATCGAGATGTTTTTCTAACAAGTCTGGAAAGCATCACCAACTACCTCATGGGATAAATAAATGTAACAATTACCTGCGCTCCCTCTCGGCAATAGTATGTTCCAGAATTGCATTATAAGCCAAGTCTGTGGCTGCAGGGGCCTTCAGATAGTCCTGAAATCATATATTTAAGCTATAAAATAAAAACAAATTGGTAAAGTTTAGAATTTGGTTACTGTATATCAAATAAAATGGTACAATAATTTGCAGTTAAATGGGATTTGGTCATAGTAACGAGAGCGACAGTTATGCATTAAAATCTGTTAATATTTTAAGAAACAAAAACGATGTTGCAGATGGTGAGGAACCCCAATAATAGAAAGCTGGTGCTTGAGTAATCACCTTACATCTAAAAATACTAGACTTACTGTCGATAACAATCATATTTGTTGCATAAAATATATGTTAGTAACTTCAGTACAGATGGTACAATAAATGCAAAAAAATATTGAATGTGACATCAGCATTACAACATTTGCAGTAAATATTAAAATTTTCCCTGCTGATACACAGCCTGCATCATGAGTTGAAAGCAAAACAAGAATACTCATTATTTTCAGACAGTACTTTCAAAACTTCTTGCACCTGATCACAGCATTACTCAGCTGTTTAAAATCATTAACTTACACGAACAAAATTAAGAAAAAAACGTTCAGCATCATACACACACATAGATGTATGCATGCATACTATATATGTATATGCATATGTATATGATGATAAAAAAATGACCATTACATCAAATAAGAACTCCACACAGAGTACTTTTTAAACTTCTCGCACACATGCACGGCATTACTCAGCCATCTGAAATCATTAGCATACAAGCAACAAATTTAAGGAAAAACTTCAAATGTCACGTTGATAAAGACGCAATCATCACACTAATTACGAAAACCATATCCGCCACCCTTCATAGCCTACACATTAAAAATTAAAGACGACATTAGCAGTTAACTAACTTCCAGAACTTCGCACAGGAAGTTGCTATGGTGCCTATCAAGATGGGTATAGCAAGCCAGGAAGACTTTTCAAGCAATTACTGAATACTAATTATATAATTAATGCAAAAGAAATATTAAAATGATTGCTCATATACACAAAGGGGATAATAGCTCACTAATTTAGCTTATCCAGTAACTTACTGTAACTAATGTGTAATTTTAACTGAAAGAAGTTTAACTCATTTTACTTTTATTTTTCCTCCTATCTATAACTAGATAGACACCTTGTATGCTAAATAGGTAACATGCCCAGTGAGAAAGAGTGTGTACAGAAGTAATACCCCTTCCCACAAGTTAACCTAAAACCAGCCACACAACATTGACCAAACTACCCCTCCTCCAGCTCAGTAACAAGATTCATATTCAGCTAAGTACGTAAAAAAAGCCTACTCGATCCCACTTTCTTCCCCAACCGCGAGGATAAATAACTTCCTATTTTTACATAATAACAGAAGTGAAAAAAAAAATGGTAACTAACGTCCAATTTTTCAAAAATAATAATTTCTAATAAAAAAATAATTTCCAGCAACGGTGTCGTGCGAAATTCATTTTCCAATTTTCCACATCCAGTGCAACACGAATCACGAAGCGAAGACGAAGAATAGAGAGAGACCTGAAGAGTTCTAGAAGGTTCGTTGGATGGAGAGAGTGTGGAGGAGAGGCAATCGGCGACTGCTCGCCGCAAGGGTTCCGGCAGCTTCTTAACGCCGGAGGATCTCAGGCGCGAAACCCCGATTAACTGCTGCGGCGGACGCGAGGGACTGAAGCTGGAAGACATTATCGGATTCGGCTGGATTGGATTCGAAATCAGCGTCAGCGGAGGCGAATCTGGAAGCGCCTTGGCAAAGAATTGCACATTTGATTTCGATTGAACGATTCTCGAATAGGAGAATGAACGAAGGAGAGATTGCAGAAGTGCGTCGTCTTCGTCGTGGTGTTGTGTTAGTGAGTGCGTTTCGGTTTTGAGATTTGAGAAGGAAAAAAAGGGGAAAATTAAATAAAATTCTTAATTTTCGCGAGTGTTGTATTAGCTGTACGTAGCGCCGTAGTTTTATGAACACAACACTTGTGACTGAGCTGGCATGCGCTAAACACTCTCTATATATATTATTATTAAATAAATATTTTTTTCTCTATTATTTTTGGTAAGTTCCGTTTCAATTTCAAATCTCTCTTCCTTCTAGGGTTTTTTTTTTCTCCCCTGTACAGTGCCATCTCCTTTTCATAGTTTTGGTTATTTAAAGCTCATATACACAAACTAAGAAATGCTTAATTAAAGCAAATTTTGTTATATTTAAAATAAAATGTCCATGCTTAAACTTCTAATTATTATATCCACGTCACTATTATTAAATAGAAGCATCAATTAAATTTTAAAATGTTGAATTTGAGAAAATATAGAAAGAGGTAGCAAATTGGAGTTGTGTTTATGTGTTATGTGTTATGGTTTAATCATTTTATTTAAATAAAAATTATTACATTTTATAATTATTACTTTAAAACCATTTTTTCAGCCTAGTACTAGAAAATTAGTAATTTAACAACAAAAACTTCGTTGTCAGTACTATGTACTCTCTTTGTTCTTACATTCACTTGACTAATTAGAAGTTAATTAGTTTTATTAATGCCATTAAATTTATTAGTAATTTATATTAAATTCTCCAAACTCTTTTGAAATTATTAAGACTCATGTCTCATTCGTTTCATCTAACTATTGTTTGGCTAACTAATTATTATGAAAAGGAAATGATGGTTACATGTTTCATTTATTAGTTAACTATTTTTTATAACTGATTTTTAACTTTTAAGTAATTAAAAATATTTAATACTCTTTAACCTTTGCAATTTCACCAAAGTTAGCAAAAAAAAAAACCTTTTTGTAGGTTTAATTCAGGTACGAAATATCTCAACTTAATTTAAAATCCAATAAATGACATTTATAATTCACTCCATATTTGACATGTATAGATAAAATTAAAATTCATTAAATTTAACTAATGAGTTTTTCAAGAATTCATTTTTCTGCTCACAGAAACAGTGATAGAAGCATGACAAATATTAAATTTGAAATATTTCAATTTATTTGGGTCCATAAATATCTTAAATGAAGAATGCTAAAGAAGTAAAAAGTTGGATGTATTATTAAAGTAGACCAAACATCACAATAAACGTTACAGTTACACAACATTGAACATCACTGACCTATTGGACTTAAGACGGCCCAACATACTGAGTTGCATATTATGGGATAATTATCCAATCCACAATAATTTTTCATGAATGTTAAGAATTAATTTATAATATATTAAGTCAAAAGTTATAATTTATAATTAGAGACAATCTTTTATTTTGAAGAGTATAGCAATTTAAATGTAAATGACTTGGTCACTTGATCTCATTAAAGAATTGATGTATCGATCTTTTTCTAAACAATTGTTTCATTAAAAATTGAATTTGTAGATTATAATTTCATCTAACATATGCTATAACATAATTGTGCAACATGCAATAATAATGTCTTTCACATGTAACTTGTATATAGTGTTTTTGTATTTCTATTATGATTTGTATGTATCCAACCAAGATATTGTAAATTATATATATATATATATATATGTTCTATTTTTATTTTGAGAGGAGTGATGAAACTTTTTATCAAATATTACATTTGTCGATGTTTATTTGATTGAAATATATTTTATCACACCTTGTAGATTGAATTACATTTTAAAAAAATGGAAAGTTGATTTCATGTAATGCAAACTATATAAAACTGTTTGATACAGAAACATTTGTCTCTAGCATAGGCAACCATGCTTACATTAATGTGTAACTGTCAGTTCCAAAACATCTACAGTTTTTACTATATAAAATTTTTCAAAATTACTGAAATTTTCACCTCTCAACGAAGTAGTAAGTTTTTTTCTTCTGATATGTCCTCGAATACACTATTTCTTATTTAGGGAACGAGTGAGGTTTCAAAAAATAGTATATTTTACTGAAGCTATTGTTATATGTGCAGTAACCTTAAACTGGTGGAACAGAGAAAGTACTGTTGTAACATCCCTGAAAAATCACAGTAACTATAACATCTTTCTCTGATCTTTGTACAAGTGTGGTGTCTTTATTTAGTTGGATTTTGGGTTGGTAATGGTATTTGTTTCTTCCTCTATCATACATTTCAAAAATTGTTTCCAAGTTGTATTTACACACATTATCCTATTGGCATTGGCTAGCAGAATGTGAAAAACCAAAACCAATGGATTCATCAAATGGTTAGATTCTCCTTCATGGCAAGAAAAGATCCAACTATTTTTCCTCCCACATCTGGGAACTCTTCTTGGTCTGGAAGTGATCTAACCTTGCCCTTTCTATCAACATCTACAGGGTATTTCAGTAGATGCCCTTTCATCTCTGTTATTTCATCTGCTGCAAATTGTTTCCAGTTCATTTCTCCCATTGCTCTGATCCTAGTTACACATTCAATACTCTCAGGTTGCAAGAAGCAGTCCTCAATTGTTCCTGTATGTTCTGCCCAAAGTGACATCCTATATCCATGGATCTACATAACAGAGATTCACAAAGTATTGATGTTAGATTATGGATGGTTGCATGTTAATGGATTCAATAATGTATTTGCTAAAAAATCAAATCAAACAACACTATTATATAATTTTCTTTGAACATTAAGTATACCAGAGTCAGAATGTGCATACAAAATCTCATTTGTATCAAGCAAAATCCCATTTGATGACCTCAAAATAATACCTGTGAGTGTTTTATTTCTGACTGAAGTGAGTAATCTTCTGCATTTAAGTTGGGTAACGTATCTGTTTCAGACACGTATCTACTTTAGGGTATCTTACCGATAATTATCTATGAAATTTCTAATCTATAAAGCGGTAATACTTTATGATGACAATAATTTATAATTTTTATTTTGACAACATTTAATACATATGATTTTAATTTAGATTCCCACATTACAATCATATATTTATCATGTTAAAAAAATTTGTACATTTTTCAACATGCATATATATCACATATTGTATCTCATTATATTCAAAATAAACGTATCGACGTATTAGATACGTTTCGTATCCAATACTCGTATCCGGATCATAGTTTCTATGTAATATTTTTACATGACCATGAG
>Ga0099823_1006007_pt1 | contig 12209 bp, 9 predicted proteins | sample CowpearedBW_FD_76831 | JGI IMG/M metagenome (GOLD analysis project Ga0099823, IMG submission 76831) | Root nodule microbial communities of legume samples collected from California, USA - Cow pea red BW | ecosystem: Host-associated > Plants > Roots > Nodule | place: USA: California | collected... | reverse complement strand
TTAATACTATAATACTTATAATTAATAATATTTCATTATTTTTTTATTATTATAAGGTTAAAATACTTTTTTGTCCCAATTTTCGTCAAATTTTGTCAAATGAGTCCTAATTTTGTGTTTTTGTTCAAATAGGTCCCAAATTTTGTCAACCTTGTTCAATTTAATCCTTTTTTTCTATTATTATGAATATAATTATTATAATTATTATTCTTACTATTATTGTTACTCTTACTATGAATAATCTTAATAATATATTACATTTATAATTATTATTATTAAATGTGAGTCTAGGGGTTTCCTTCCTTTGTCATAATAACTCTTCTGCCTATCTTGAGAAGTTCTCATCTTTTCCATAATCAATTTAATCTTTTCAGCCACTTGTTGAATCATCTATAGACCTAAAACTAAAGAGTTTCCATTCTCATACTAGCACAATGGAGTTCTAGATCTTTGTTGACAAAAGGAAGAAGATGGACATCTTCCTTCAATAAGGGATTTGATGATGATGATGACTTATAAAGAAGTATGGAAGACTTGATGATGATACATGGAAAAATGTTCAAAACTTAAAAGAATGCTTGGATTCAAGAGATACATTGAAGACTTAGGGATTTAGTTATTTAGGTCTTGTAATTTGTCTATGTTATTTAAAATAGTTAAATTAGTATGTCAAGAGTCAAAAGGCAAAACCCAAGTAGTAAGAACACAAAGAGAATTTTATTTATTTGCAAAACTCACTATAATAATCGATTATTCTTAGTTAAAACTGATTTTTAAGAAAAGCCTCTATGATACTCGATTATCACTGCTAATAATCGATTATCCTGGATGATAATTGATTATCACAGCGAGAAAAATGTTTTTAGAACAGTTTATGTGATAATCGATTATCACTTATGATAATCGATTATCACTTATGATAATCGATTATCTATGGCATTTGTGGCTTAATTTTTCATATTCTTAACCTAATTTCTAAATAGGCTTCTGTAAATAGAGTGGTAGGCTTTCATTATCAAATACAAAAGTTAGAGAAGTCTGAGTACTTGAGAACTCTTTGTGGGAAGACTTTGAAAAACGTAGTGTGGATAGAACGATAACTTTCATCAAGTGGGATCTTGAGCGATTGAGTGTTTTTGTTGTTGCTAGGAGAAGCCAACCATCTTTTGTATGATTCAAAAGAGGTGTTCATTTCTTGTGTGATTCAAGGAAGGTGTTTTCATCCCTTGTGAATTTCAAGAGAGGTGTCTTCATCTCTTGTGTGTTTCAAGGGAAGTGTTTTCTAAACCCTAATCTTTATTATCATTGATTGTAAGTTTGGTTTATTTTAGTGATTGCGTTAATATCATTTTTGAGAGATTAATAACTGGACATAGGGTCTTTTGATTCGAACCAGTATAAATACTTTGTGCAATTTTTTCCCTACTATCTTTATTTTATTGTGCTTGTTAAAATAAAGGAAAGAATTTTAATTGAACTTTGATATTAAAAGGGAAAATTTTAAAAGTATATTTTGTATTAAGAACCCAATTCACTCTCCTCTTGGTTTTTGTCCAAACGTTAATCATTTTGCTGCATGTCGATTGATTTCAACAATCTTTTCCCATATAGAGCCTCATATGGAGCCATTTCTATGCTTGAGTGAAAACTATTATTATAAATAAATTCTATCAATGGTAAAAATTGATCCCAATTTCGAGTTTATTTTATGATACATGCTCTCAACAAGTCCTCTAAAGATTGGACAGTCCTTTCAGATTGTCCATCAATTTGAGGATGATAAGTTGAACTAAGTATTACTATTGTTCCTAGGGTTTTTTGTAAACTATCCCCAAAAATCTATAGGTGAAACAAGGGTTTCTATCAGAAATTATACTAGAAGGTATGTCATGTAGCTTGATAATTTTTTTTATGTACAATTGGACTAACTTTTCTAAGGAAAATTAATGTTAATAGGTAGAAAGTGAGCAAATTTTGTTAATCTATCTACAATGACCAAATTGCATCATGACGAGACACAGTCCTGAGTAAAGCTACTATAAAATTCATTTATATGCTTTCCCATTTCCATTTATATGTTCAACTTTTGTTCTGACACACTAGAAAACGTGCAGCAAACTCCACCACTGCTTTCTTCATCCCAAACCACCAAAACATTTTCTTCAAATCTTTTATACTCTTCGTAACACCTCTTTGTAGCACCAGGATGAATACTTATGCTACTCTTATGGGTTTTCTCAAATATTCTTTTGTAGGCATGCAAATTCTAGTTCTAAACTTGATGATTCCACTTTAATCCTTGTGGAACCCATTCCTCGAATATAGCCCATCAATTTCCAAGGATGAATGGCTTGTTAAAGATACCATCTTAACTACGGAATCCGAAAGTTACAAACTGTTGAGGAAAGAATATTACAAACTCGACTACAACGAAATCCTAAATTGCTCAAGTCACAATATTTTCCTTGTTTTCTCACCATTAAGTAAAATCCTTGCTTGTTTTCTCACCATTAAGTAAAATCCTTACTTTGGTGGTGTTCAAGTCCAATAATGGCACTCAAAATAGTGAATACTGATTAGCATGATTAATCTTAAGAGAAGAGGCAGAGAATGGGTTAGCTCAAATTTAAGCCTATCTCAAAGCCTTCCGCTAAAAAGCTATCAAATAAAGTTTTTAAATGAAGTTCAAGTTTTAGAGGCTTTCGTAAGGCAAGAAGTTTTCAAATACTTCAATCCCCTTACATCAATAAACAGGATAGATTCGTTTTAAGGCAAGAATTTGCAGCCCTAAATCACACACCAAGACCAACACAGATGACAATGCTAAAAGAGCAATTCAAAACATTTAGATCTGCCAACTAAGAATAGACGAAACTGAAAAACCTGATGATTCTTTGCTCATTATTAGTCATCTACCCAAGCGTCTTTATAAGTATTAAATGTTTCCCGTTTATCAAATTCATACATTAACCAACACACTGTAGTCACAGCCACATTGCATACATTGAAGTTGCCTAGTGGAGTGTACAAAAGAAACAATGTATTACACTTCTACAATCGACTTCTTTGCGCAACTGGCTTAAAGCTGGCAACGCCAGTGACTTCTCTACCTGTAATCAAGGTGTTGATGTCATACGTGCCTTCGTAAGTATAGATGGGTTCTAAATCACAGAATGCCTGCAACACAACATATGAAAAATAAAATGTTTTGAAATTAATTAACCAAATTTATGTCCAATTAATAGCTAAATTTAAACTGATGAATTAAAGCAGTCAATCAGTTGCAAAGCATATAAATGCTGCCTCTCAGATGTCTATAAATTAAGATGTTCTTCATACTCAAATTTTAACTTTATAAATTATATATAGCTTCTTTGACAGCAGAATGAAGCAAAGATCATTAATGAAACAAAGATCATTAGAACATTACACTAGGGTTTAAAACCTCCTCACGCATCTATTAGGTAAGATTTATTCTGGCGATCTATATACTCATCAACATACAACTAAACTACCCAGTTTAAATCATTGGTCAAACTTGAGGCTCGACATAATAAATCTTGTATTAAGAATCAATAATACCTTTGCCACAAGAAAATCTGCCAAAATTCCATTGCCACCAAGCAATTCTCGGCCCAGAGCAGCTGTTTCTCTTGCCCTCAAGGTGATCCATGACTGAAAGGTCATTACAAAATTCATTAGCATACATCTACCTTAAAAAAATAATTACAAGTAATATTACTTGATTTTGGTTTCAGGAAAGAAAGCAGGGGGTTGCGACTGCGACATAAGTTAGAAGCTACCTTTCCCAAGCTAGCATGACCCGGAGTCATTTTACCACTCTCATACAATTTGCACAGGCGCCAACCAACAAGAATCATAGCTTGAATATTTCCAAGCATTTGGACAAGTTTCTGTTGGCTGATTTGGAAAGCTGCTAATGGTGCTCCAAATTGTTTTCTCTCTGTTAGATACCTATTGATCAATCCAAATTAAGAAAATATTTGCCGTGAAAGAGTAAGTATGACTACATTGTAATTAAGCAATACCTATGACACATATCATAGATGCCCATCGATATACCAATAGGTTGCCAAGCAACCATTATACGTGAAACAGCAAGCACCTGGTTTTAGGAGTCAAAAACAAACAAGCAATGGTAATGATGTAAATCAAGCCCCGAACATGAAAGATGAAAAATACACAGAGGATATTGACTGACGTAAGGATTGTAATTCCATCTACGTTCTTAACCAAATTTTTCCGATCTTGGTATTGAACAAAACAACAAGGATAGAAGACATGCATAGGGGGAATTTAAAGTTTACTTGAACAAAACAAAAACAATCTGTCAAAATGAAAATTGAGGACACACCAACTAAAGATTGATATATCATATCTACTGCTGCATCTAATAGAACTTTTATTGACAACAAGTAACTCAAAGCAATATATGTTTTTGTTGAATTCATATTGATTTATTGAAAGAAAAAGAAAGAAACAACACACAGTCATACCTTGTTTGTGTCCTGAAAAGAGTTTACTCCTGCAATTCTGTCCTCGTCAGGGACAAAAACTTTTCTCATAACGATGTCACCATTCTGTACAATCCTAAGTCCAATTTTATTCTCTATTTTTGTTACTGTTAAACCAGGTGCGTCCTTTTTAATGATAAATCTGAAATAGAAAGTGCAGGGTCTATATGTAAATAGAATATTAATTTCAATACACAATAGGTTCACATAAAACAGAAGCTAGGAGTGTGTGTGTGTGTGTGTGAGAGAGAGAGAGAGAGAGAGAAAGAGAGAGTGTATTAGCATGTTATTGTTGTTAGTTCCTAGCAATACAAAATTCCATCCAACTAAGACATTCTTTACTGTCCGCCGTATCCCCAAAAATAGAAAGAATTCCTTCTTCATAGATCCTTTCCTTGAATTGTGTGATTTCAATAGGCCATGGTATGCAGGCATCATATCAGGCTAATGTTTTACCATATCAAAATATGTCAGTTATTTTATTCATTTCCCTCCCCATTGGGAAGCAGGGCAATGGTACATGGCAGTCCACAAAATTTTAATACATAACTGAATCTCTTTGAAATTTAGATGAAGTGGTATATTAAAACTAAGTTAACATATTTCATTTTCATATATGAGCATGCAGAGACTAAATACTGAAGGTAAGGACTCATTTCATACCCATTTATTTGATTCGTGGCTGCATTCCTAGCAAAGACAACCAATACATCAGCAAATGTACTGTTTCCTATCCACCGCTTTTGGCCCTCAAGGATCCATCCACCCTCCACCTGTTCATTTAAAAGCAAAGCAACTACATAGTATCAATACTATTGAAATTTGGAACAATTAAACACATAAAATTAAGAATGATTAACAAGACACATAAGGCAAAAAGAATAAAAAGCAAATACTAATTAAGGTCTGCATACAGTAACGCACCTTTGTGGCAGTGGTCTTCAAAGCACTGGCATCACTTCCATAGTCAGGTTCAGTCAAAGCCTATTGTTAAGAAAATAACCCATTTCAGAAGTAGCTTTTCCGCAGAAACATAAAATAATATATTGCCAGGAAAACTAACTAACCCAGCATGCTACAGTATGAAACTGTGCCAAAGAAGGCAGATACTTTTGCTTCTGAGCTTCTGATCCACACAATGCTAAACTTGACAGTCAAAGTTAAAAATATCAGGAACTATTGACATGGTATCACCAATACAAATAAAACAACTAACATATAGGGAACTATTTACATTAAATGAACAAGGTTATTACCAATAGTAAGCATAGCCAAGGATGAATGGACCAAAATAAAAGTTGAACAGCTGGCATCAACTCTTGCAACTTCTGCCGTAGCTATTGCACTTCCAGTGATAGAAAGACCAGGACAACCATAATCCTGAGAATCAGAGCTAGCTAAGAACTTCATTGATCATGCGGAATATATAAACAACAGAGGAAAATATCAGTAAGGAGAACCTTGATCGTGCCACCAGCAATGCGCAAGGCACCAAGCTTTGGAATAACATGAAATGGGAACTTGGCCTTCTCCCAATACTGAGAAGAAGAAAAGTTGAAAGATGATGGATTGGAAGAAAAAAAAGAAGGTAACATTATGGAAGAATAACTTCCTGTCATATTTGTTTCAATTCAAGTAATAACAGCATCACAAATACATGCCTCAGTCATTATTGGAGCAATTTCTTTTTCCATACACTCTCTTACTTTCCTCCTAATGGCATGCTCCTCCGCTGTCAACAAGTCATCCAATTGAAAATAATCTGAAGCTGTTTCTCAGACATCAGGTAAAATAGGAAGTGAATTCCTGAAGAATAACTTGTTTAAATCAAAATATTAAAAACAGTAAAAATGTCAGCATACCAAGTTATGCGCATCAATGTAAAGGGAATTAAGGAAGAAGAAAATCATATTTTAAGGGTGTCTTTGGCTCAGCTTTGTTAGATAAATTTACTTCCTAAATGAAAAGTACTAAACACATAAATGTAACGAAAAAATTATTGGAAAACACATGTAATTTTCTGTGATTGAGCACACTCACATGTGTGGATGAATGTGTGTGCGTCAGAGAGGGCTAGAGAATAGTTCATACAATGTCACAAATGGTTAAAAATATACATTAAATTGATAATTAAAGGTAACAATTTAACAGAGCACAAAGTTAGAACATAAAAGCGCTACAAGCCTTTGTGGGAGGGGGCTTTACACCTGAACTATATCTTGATTATTAATGTGTATATCTTTTATCAACATAAAAAGCCCCGTAAACTTAATGCACACACCTAGCTAAGCTCAAGCAAAGACAGCATTGTTACTCTAGTTCGACCTATATAATCACAGAAATTTCTTACCAGAAGGTGGAAACGTTGATGCTGGTGTTGCTTGTGGAAATGCTGCAGAAACATCTAGTGGTGGTAAATAAAAATACGAGGGCATTGCATTTTTGACAGATCCGTCTGCACAAACCAAAGCATTCATTAAAAAGAACAGCACAACATCTTAATAAAATTATTAAATACAGTAATAAATGCCAAAAAAATTCAAAACATCCATTGTGGATTAGAAGACGGGAATAAATAAATTACTGGAGCAAATGATAACTAAATAATATGTTTGGCTGATTCTTTCAGGTTGAGATACAACAGTAACGGTGCACCAAAAGGTCATCAGACATTGTAATAAGGACTGATCCTTGAACAAACCCGGTTCTGATAAAATGTTAACACTATTAATAGTAGTGATCGTAGCGTTAGATAAATAAGAATTAACAACGTGTCAGTCAACCAAACTAAGCACGCTGGGTTAATCCAATATATCAATCTTCTACACAATACTGTTTACTTTTAGAAAAACACCTATATTTACATTAGAGCAAAGCTAACCACCTCTGACAGAAAAATAAAATAAAATCAAGTGCAGAAGAACATAATGCTTTACTGAATCAAAATGACACTTCAATTTCTCACACATATTTCAAACAGCAAACAAAGAATATTAAAGAATTGATGTGAAAAATAAAGGAAAAGATATTTAGCAAATCCTGTTCGAATCAAAGAGCGCTTGAACATGCTCAGAAAGTCTCGGTCATGTTGAAACCGATCGCTATGATTGAATGATGCAAACTGTGACACTAAATAAAACTGAAAAAATCACTGACCTGGATTCGTAGAAGAGGGAATCGTCATGGTCGGAGAGAGATCGAAGAAATGGAAAGTGAAAATTAGGGGTTCAGGTCAGGTGGCACAATATTATAGGAAATCGGAAGAAGAGCGAGTAAATGGAACTTCGGGGCTATGAAGTAACAAATAATACGCAATCCAAGGCAATGATGATTGTCCGCGTCAGCACAACGTTACGTGTTGGTGTTGATGACTACTACTTTCATCCCTCCATGTATGCGGTGTTCTCTTGTTTGACAAAATCCGAAAACTTCATTATATCAACCTTACCAGAAAAACCCGTGACTATTTTGTTCATATTATATGAAACAGTATATGATGAAATTTTTCATTTACCTTATATACAAAATTTTTTATTTTATTTTAATAATATTTTAAAGTTATGATGCCAAATTTGCAATAAAATACACTAATATAAAAATATATTAAAAAAATCGAAGCATGATGAAAAAAAATTAACAGGTAATGAGAACTGAAGTGACTCTTACTTTTGTCTATATTTCATAATCAATTTTTTTATAACAATAATTGATGATAATTCGATTTGTCTCGGTGTTTATTTTTTTTTTAAATTTTAAGTTAACGTAAACATATTAAAGATTAATTTTAAAATATTAAAATTCAAATATTGATTTAAAATATTACTAATGAATTAAAATTTTGAAACTTATTATTAATTTAAATCATACTTAAATTTGGTGAATATTAATAATTAATAAAAGTAATTTAAATTTGTGCGAATATAAATTATTTATAGTACAGTATATATTAATTTAAAATTTATTAATTTGAAAATTATAGTTATTAATAACAATTTTAACGGTATATAAACTATTAAACTAGTAATTTATTATATAAAATAACTGAGAGAAAGAGAACAGAGAATAAAGACTGATTTTCTGTGTGTCCTTTATTAGAATTTAGAAGTTTCTATTTATAGATATAAAAGACAATCCAAGGGATACAACTCAATGGTTACAATGTTAATGATAACATAATAGCAATCAATCATAGGTAACTGCTAACAACTCAATGGACATCCATAAATTTCATAAGACTTTTTCTTGAGTGTCCATTGATCAAAGAACGTGTCTCGTTAAAACCTTCCTTTGGTATAAAAACCTAGTCAAAGAAAAGAGTACATCATTCTTCATTCTTTGATATAATATTATTCATCACATCTTTTATCTCTCCCCTTCATGTAAACTTACATCTTTAAGATGACGAGTCCAATCTTGTGAACCAATTGCTCAAAGATTCTCCTTGACAAAGACTTTGTAAATAAATATTTAATATATCCTTCTTTCAATTGAGCAATGCATGCATTGTTGTTTTTATATATGGTTGTTGATTCCATTTTTCCTCATGTAATGCTAAAAGTTGCATGATTTGACGATGTTGCTATTATAAGTTGTTTCACTAACCGCCATGAAATCATTGTGCCACCACATGTGAAGAAATATTTTGTTTGTGATCAATCATTGTGAGGATTAGATGAATAACCTGCATCTACATAACTCATTTGATTTCGAATCAGTTGGATAAAAATAAAACTATATTCAAAGTACCCTTGAGGTAACGAAATATCTTAAGAACTTAATAAGTTTCTATTAGACTTTTTTGTAGAAGTGTAGTAGCTCTTCTAGAGCCTTTAAAATATTATTTGCAATATAAAAATAATGTTAATATTGACTTCTCGAATAATCAAATAAGAGAAAAATAAATTAATAATCTTAAGAGTTTAATTCTTACACTAACAAAAAAATACAATGTATTTACTCTATCTAATATTACTGTATATAAAAATGATCATATATATATATATATATATATATATATATATAATCACCTTATACATTTAATAATAAATATTCATTATACATTTTCATAATAGTATATAATATTCAATTATTTTTATTCTATTAATATAGATAAAAAGATATATATTATTGTACATGGACGCTGCAATTTTTAAAAATTTAGAAAATATAAGTTATTATAAATATTATGAAAATAAATATTTCAAAATATATTTTATTTTTTCAAACATAAACAAACGATTATATAATTGTAAGGCCCAGTTTTATTTCTGCCCTAATGTTTAAGGGTTAGCCTTAATCTGTTAGGCCTAAGGGTTGGCCCATAGGGTGCTAAAGCCCTAAAGCTGCTAGGGTTTCCTATTCTGATTCATTCTTGCAAAACAGAACCCTAAGCGTTGCCCCTTTCCTTTCAGAACGCTCTGCTAGGGCTCGACTCCGATCTTGGCCAAAGATTTCTCGAGCTCAGCTTTGTTTTTCGCTCCATGTAAGTGTTTCTCGAGCTTGTACCTGTACTCCCTGAAGCTTATTTTCGTGTTCTCCTTCTAGGGTTCCATAATGACTTTGTTCTTTCTCTGCCCCGCTGTTCTTCTAGTTTCTGAGACTGCTTCTCGAACCGTTGCACTCCGCAGTTGGTGTCGAGGTCCCGTATAAGCCCTTTCCAGGTAAGGGAAGCTAGGGCCCATTTGTCTAGGTCGTTTTTCTGCTTGTCCTATTGTTATTGTATGGTTCTGTGGATTATATGCTACTATGATGTGATAAGAATGTCGTTTGGCTTTTGGGTTTGGGGTATGTGTATCTGTTGTGTGAATAAACAGTGGCGGGCACTAGTTTTCTCGCCCAAGCGAGCATGCCTCGCCTAGGCGAGACTAACAGGGGGCTCGCCCAAAAACTTTTGCACGAATAGTCGCCCAGGCGACTTGGCTTCATTTTGAGCGAGGTGCAATCTCGCTTAGGCGAGAAGGGTCTCGCCTGAGCGAGACGTCGCAGAACCCATTGTTCTCTTGTCGCGCCCTCGCCTAGGCGAGATGGGATTCGCTTGAGTGAGAGGGTCCCTCTCGCCTGAGTGAGCCCTGCTAGCTTGAGCGAGGTTGTGGGCAGGTTTGACGTTGTTGTTGAATGGTTCACTGATGTGTGGCTTGCTTGTCTGATCTAAATGCTTTACTAGAAGGGTTGCGTGATGATGCCATGATTAATATATGAGTTTGAGATGGAATTGGTATGTTATTTTATCGAGTATGAATTGGAAAGCATGAGTTGTATGATTTGTTATTTATACATGATATTAATGTTATGAGAAATTCTTGATTGGTGGGTGGAACATGTATAAAGTATGGGTAGGGCATAATTCCATGACTCTTGTAGTGAGAGGTCTTGGTGGCGCCTCATCTGTTGGACGTAATCCCATGGACCCTCTTAAGGGGAGTTCCTGGTGGTGCCTCAACAAAAGGACATATTTCACGGGGGGTCGTGGTGGTGCCTCAAGGCCAGGACGTAATTCCACAAAGGCCACATGGTGGTGCCTCTTGTAAGGGTGTAATTCCGCGAAAGCCTCGTGGTGACGCCAAACTGCTAGGACGTAATTCCACTGTCTCGTGGTGGTGCCTCATTGAACGTATCCAGATAGTCAAGTCTTGGTGTCTTATATGGTTTGATGCCTCTTATGTGGATGTATGCCATTTATTCTTGAATATGAGACTGTATGTTGAGTGTATGATATGAGAACTTTTTCATTAGCTTACCCTTTGCTTGTTTATATGATTGTGTGTGGTTTCTTCCTTTGCGATGATCATCAACCTTGTTGATGTGAGCAGATGTGAGAACCTCTGGCAGTGGTAATAATAATAGAGATGCTGCAATTTGATGAGATCTTGGACGACTATCAGGCTCACTATGGGGGCCTCAGCTTTTGGAGCCTAGTAGTAGTAGTAGTAGTTTCTCTCGCTCTTGGCGAGTTTTTGTATCTCGTTTAGGCCTGTGGAGCCTTTTCCTTTTGGTATGAATATGTTGGAGTACTGTGTACGTCATATTCCAAAATTCTGTACTCTCTGGATATTTTATATGTGGTGTTTTATTTAAATTGATTTTATCCGTTTATTTGGGACGTTACAATAATGATCACAGTTGATTACATAATTCAATGAAGACAACAAACATGTAATGTAAATAAATTTTGGCTAACTAATCAGGCTAATCCAGCACATCGAAATAGGAGAATGGAGAGAAAGGGCCAAACAAAAGTTATGTCAATGAACAAGGAAGAGAGTATTGGAATAAGAAAAATACAACCAAATGTGGCTAATGGGGAATACATGTTCTTTATTAGAAGTTGTAACCCATAGCCCTTTCTTCCAATGGCTTTCTTCTTCTGCCATGCAACACTCAATGCCAATGCCAATGCCAATGCAATAAAAGAGAAACAAAGACTTAACAACATGAATATGGCGAGAGATTTTAGGAATTTTAAGAAATTAAAATATAACATTTCAATTACTTATAAATTGAATTCTTTTTATTTTTTAAATAGTTTATTAGAATAAAGTTTATAAAATAATAATAATAATAATAATAAATGTTCATTATACACTCATTTCACATATACATCTCATAATATAAAAGAAAATTTGATTCTTCTTACTTATACATAACCAACATCAAACATGCATATTTTATATAGTA
>Ga0099823_1006002_pt1 | contig 12211 bp, 6 predicted proteins | sample CowpearedBW_FD_76831 | JGI IMG/M metagenome (GOLD analysis project Ga0099823, IMG submission 76831) | Root nodule microbial communities of legume samples collected from California, USA - Cow pea red BW | ecosystem: Host-associated > Plants > Roots > Nodule | place: USA: California | collected... | reverse complement strand
TCGAGAGGAGTATTGACAAAGGTCGGAGTGACTAGTAAGACATATGGTTTAAAAAGGGTGGATGCGATGTTGAGAAAATAGGATGTTAAGGCTATAAACAGGGGAGTCAAAAGGGTTTTGCAAATATTCTATTTTATTTGGTTTTTACTTTTCCCTCTATATGATGGGACATTGTACTCTATATATTGAAAAAAAGGTTCTAATAAATCAATAAGCAAGCTCTCTTTGAGTTGTTTTTCACCCAAACTTTTCTGGTGCGTTTTTTGTACGCATCCTTTCTTCTTTCTCTCATGGCTTACACACATCTAACAATTTCTTTCAATAGTCTCTATAATTTTTTTATAAGACACACATTTGTTAATTTTCTAATATTTTTATTTGTTGTTTATTTTCATCATGTAGAATACTATATCGATATATTTTGTCTAATTACTTTTTATTTTCTAACTCATTATCAATTATACTGTAACTTTTTCACCATAATTGTATAAATAACTTTTATTTACTACAATATAGAAATTTAATGTAATTGTCATTAATTTTTTTATCACCATCTAATATATATTGGAGTTCAAAAGATACAAGATCTATGTTAAAATTTTATTATTATATTTATTATTTGTTCTTTTTGTCATTTTGATCAAGTGATGTATTATAAGTTTCATTAGTGTATAAAGAAGAGATTCATTAGAATTTAAAAAATTTAAGTAAATAAACATTTAAAATATATTTTAATTTGAATATTTTTTTCCTTTTATATTTTTTTAAAAATATTTTTAAATTTTATCAGCTAATGTTTGCAAATTTAATAAATATTTTGGTTCTCATGAAATTTTATTTGGTATTCTAATATAAAATGTAAACAATTATAATTTATTTCAAAGTATTTAATATCGGAGAAACAATCATCCTCCTACTATTAAATATTTGATAATATTATGTTTTCTTTACCGTAATTTTTTATTATTTTATAAAAAATAATTAAAATTAATATTGAAATAGTAAGAAAACAAATATGAATATGGGTAAGAAATTATTACATCCATTATTCGGTGAGGATAGGAACAAAATAAAAGTTTGATACCCATTAAATTTAAGAATGGAAATGAGGATGAATTTTTTTACAAAAATGGGGATGGGATAGCCAAACCTTTCCCTACTCCACCCTATTACCATCCCTTGCTGGCACAAATTAGATAAATCAGTTTTAAAAAACTCTTGCGAATATAATGTTTTTTTAAGAAAAAAAAATCCAATTTGGATTTAAGTCGGATTATCTTAACCCTTTTTGAATTCCAAATATCCTACAAAACTAAGTTTTTTAAATGGTTCAACCACATTAAATTTAGTTTTAAAACTGAAGATCGCGCAAAGAAAACTCGGTTCAAAACCAGTTTTACTTAAGAATTAGTTTGGAAACCTGTTTAAAACTTAAATTAGTGTTTGATCAGTAACCTTTTATAATTGGAAACAAAATTGGCTAAGTAAACAAATTTGATTGAAACCAGTTACACTATTGAGTTTTATTTTTTGTATGATTTGGACTGTGATTTTATTTAATTTATCCAAAAAAATTTACACAGCTGTACTGCTTGTTAATTTCTACATCATGAGTTATATCATAATCAGATATTATTTCAAGAACCTTCACAGTGTCAGGTTCCCAAATCCAGCAATTTATTAGAAACTCAAAGAATAGCAAGAGAAAAAGCCTCTGAAAAATTGGAAGATCATCAGCTGTAGCTAAGCAATTTACCATTAACACTTCTTTCCGCTCCACCATTTTAAAATTTTGGGCAAATATAACACCTTTCACTCACGGAGCCACCAATCCCTCAATTGCATCAGATAGAGACTCTGCCAAGTCAGCTTTAAATAACAGTGTTTGCAAAGCATTCAGCACATCATATTCTGGATCAAGTCTTCGCTGCCAACCCTAAGGAGGAGACAGGAACAAGATGCAGATAAAAATTAATTCATGTTTTAGCTTAGAGCTCTAAACTTTCAAGATAATATAATCTGGTAAATAAGAGCTACTTCATGCCTAGTCCTCTGCACTGTTTAAACTTTAACCATTGTTATTGAGCATCTGATCTAACATGCAATATAGATGCACATTACTTTAAATCATCATCATCATATTTTTCAGATTTGTTAAATTCTTAAAAGGAGAATGTGCTGAAACATAAGATGGTATGGTCAACAGCAAAAATATCTTGAGAGAGGACTATCTTAAGATTCCAAACAAGAAGAACTTCTTGAAGATGAACCTTTACAATTTAAAGGACCTATATGACAAGGGCAATGAGCAAGAAATGGGAAGATCAAATCTATTTAAGGCTCCTAATGCTACAAGCAATTGGAAATTCAAAAGATATAAAGAATGACTTGGAGCACATTTGAAGGATAGTTTTTAGGTAAATTAGTTTATGTTTTTAAACTTTGGATTTTCTTTTTGACATTAGTTATGTTCTATTTTTTGGGCTTTGGGTTTTGGGTTTTCTTTTATAAATTAGTTTATATTTTCATATTTTTGGGCTTGGATCTTCTTGTAGGATTCTCAGGTTTTCTTAAACTTATGTGCCTATATATAGAGGTACCAAAAATTAATGTAGACACTTTTGAGTCATATTATATGCATTTGCATTATTTAAGAAAAGATTCTCTTTGTTCTTGGCTTAGGTCTCTGGTTCTTATCAGAGATTAATATCTTTGTGGCGAATTTTCACTTGACTTATCAATCTGCTAGATTGTTGCGCGTTCTTCTCTGATTTATTCATGTCGTATTTCTTAAGGATTCAAATTCAGAAACGATCGTACTCTTTCCTGGATAAGATCGTATCAAATCTTCATACAAAGATGTTAAATTCGGTAGTTTATATAAACTTGTAGTGTGTCTGAAGCACATAATCTCTAATACACTTTCATCCATAATTTTTGCATCAAGTGTATCCTCCTTTTGTAATTTGCAGTTACTATCTATAATAACTACATGTTTCTCTCCCACAAATGTTGTATCTTCATTCAGGCTCGTAAACCTTTTTCATTTGTTTTTCATATGTCATAGGTATCTATTGAATAGAGAAATAATGTGTTTTTACAGCTATTAGCTGAAAACTTGCAAATTGAGCATCTTTTCTTATTGTTCATCCATTAGACATTATTGAACAGCTGATCTCTTCCACTCCTCTAAATTCTTCAATCATTGCATTGGTTCAAGTCATTACTTGTTTCAAAAGCTATCCCTGATCTCACGAAGATATAAGAGGTTTATAACCATTCCATATATCTAAATCATCTCACATATCTTTACAAACTCCATATTTTCAATATAATTGACGGAAATGATACTCGTAATAAAAATGTAAGCAACTTGTTCACCAAATTCTACTTTTATGTTCATAGTTTGTGTTAAACTATAAGATTTAGAAAGGGATTAAGTCAAAACCACATTAAGTTGAAACCATGTGTTCCAGAGACAGTACATGTGTTTTATTTATATTGAGAAAATGAAATTAATACAATAAATAGAGATGCTGTATCTTCTAATAATAAATGTATGATACATGAATAAATAGAAAAGGTGGTGGCCGAAGACAGGTGGTGGAGGCAAAGACTGTGCCAGAGGTGTTTAAGACAGGCAGAGCGGGATCAATCCACTCTGAGACCAACTTAAGATTAAAAACAGAGAAATTATATTTTTGGAGGGTTTAAAGGACCTCTGTTATGATCTTCTATTTATAATGATATAGATCTGATACAATAGGAAGATAAAAAATTAAAAGACTATCCTAGACTACTACTAGGCACAAAACTAGGTACAGTTGGAAGAGGTTCCCAACACACGACTTCCTATTTTAGGCTTAACGATTACTCTAACATCATAGATTTAATAATTATTCTAACAACGGTCAAGTCGATTTGTTGTGTCACCCTAAACAGAAACTTTTGAAAGTTTACATGTTAACACCTGAGCTTAAAAACCTAGCCTATAGAGGCTTCAATGAAAGACGAGAATCAAATGAAAGTAATTTCAATCTAAATAGATGAAGTAGAGGTAAGCTACATGGATTATCCAATCCAAAGTCAATTGATTGGATTAAATACCAAAGTTGCAAAGATAGTATGTACTGTGAGATCCCTCCTGACCACTTTCTCCGATACAAAATGATTTAATTCAAGCATTGGGTATCCTATATTTTCTTGTGGTCACACATCCATCTGAACATTCTCATTTCTATTACTACCAATGTCTTTAATGAATCTTTAACTTTAAGAGTCAAGTGACATCAATTGATCCATGGGGCTGAATATCGTATGGCTGTGGTGATATCCCAAAATTGAAAACCTGCTACTGCTTTTGTTATCTAGCCTACATACATAGTTGCCCAGTTCTTTAAGTTTTATGTTTCAGTTTTGATTTTTATGCAAAAATTATTCTATGAAACATAAAGCATTCTAACCATGTCATGCTAAAATGGCAAGAAAGTAAGCTTCTATCTCATGTTTAAAGCAATAATCAACAGACCATCTCCATTACATAACATCAAAAAGATGGACACCCAAAATAATAGTTTACACCTGATGATGAAAAGTTTTGTATTTCTAAACAAATATTCCACCATATGCTCCAGAAAATTAAATAATCAGTTATTTAAAATGTGGAAAGTATGCTTATCACTGATATATCACAAGCCAATAAAATAAGTGAGATGATTTTGAACCATATACCAAATGCTGCACAAAATCTATATTACTCAGGTTTTCATCATTCATTTCATTTATGAAGTTGTCAAGAATACTTCGTAAAATAGTTGATTCAGAGTCAAAACTTACCTCCAGAACCAATGTGGTCACTATCACAGCACAAACATTTCCATCTATATTAACTTTACAGCGTCTAACATGCTCAAGCAATTGTTCCATGCGATCAGCTGTGCGGATAGATTCACCTTCCGCAGACCTCCAAAGTTTAAATGATTTATCCACCTCCTGTTAAATTCTAAAGATTTTATTCAGAAAAGACAAGTACAAACTGCTGTTGAAGTATGTATAAACAGCACTAAATCAGTACTCAACTGTACAACAATTAAGGAGATGCAAGATAATAGATTATACATAGACCTTTTAAAAAAGTACAATCTTCCATCATATTCTTGAAGATTATGCATAAAACAGTGTGTAAACAAATGTTTGAGACATATTTGCAGACTCATACAAGGAGTGCAATTAACATGTATTTTTCCCAAGTATTATGCAATCCTCACAAAAAGGAAACATGTTAGATATTAAGCAACGCTATTTTTTCTGATGATGTTCAGAACTCCTGAGTCTAATTACTTATTAGACCTTCGGGAAACACAAATGTCCACAACTTCAAAGTATCAATCAACTACAGACTCTAATATGCAACTGGTGATCAGAACTAATGACCTTGTTTCAGACACAGGATGGCAAATGAAGGATTAAATTTGTCACAAATGTAAATGTAAAACAAACCAATATTCATCAGGTTATGTGGTAACAAGTTATCAAGATGTTAATGTAAATCATATGTGGAAAAACATGAATCAATATTTCTTACCTCAACAAAAGATTTTGGATCTGGGCAATTTTGTTGTTTTGATAATCTAAGTGTGCACTCTGCAGCTGCACGTCCATCTTGAAGTGCAACAGCCTTAAAGAATTCCAGTAAATAATCTCTTTCCCTCTTCGAAAGCTCAGTAATCATGCCCACATCAAGGAAAATTACATGAGGCCTTGACTTCAAGAGTGATACAGGTGACAATTTACTTTTTCCTTCTCGGACAAGAATATTTCCAGGATGCATGTCTGCGTGGATAAAATTATCCATCTGAAAGAAGAGATATATCTAAGTGAAGGCAATTCATAAGTTCATTCAAATGACCATCTATATCTGTAAGATAATAATTTATCAAATACAACATATAACAGCAAGGAAAAAGGAAAATCATTATGGATCTCTGTGATGCTCAAATGCCTTTACCCAAACGCCTTAAAGAAAAAAAAAATGTCAACAAAACATTCATTCAAATGAAGATCAAGAATCTTCTCTAGAAAAATCCTCAAAGAATCCATCATGTATTCCTTGACAACTTCATCTATAGTCTTAAAAATTCCAAGCATATTACAACAAGGGGTTTCAGAATGTTGCAGTGAGGTTTTCTTCCTTTATTCTTGATCTTCCCCTTCATTTATTTTTATTTTGATGATAAACATATCCATATTATACTTATCAGATCAACGTAATCTAAAAGTAAAACTAAATGGTGGTAATTGGTTACCAGCACTATTGTGGTCACTGATAGATGGAGCTGTTCCTGAAGCCATAATCGTCTTCTCTCTAGTAGAAAAATCACCCTCTCTTTCAAATTTTACATTCTCACACACAGACAATACCAAACTAGATTAAATGTCAGGCGCTATAACATAGTATCATTCATTCTATAATTTCACGAACTATCAAACAACACTATCAACAAACAACTTAATTTGATAAACAAAATTGGTCATGAAGTTATTGAGGAAAAGAAAAAGAAAGAAATTGCAAAGGGAATTCCGAACGTTTTACCAAAAGCATCTTCAAAAGAGCATGTGTACCAATATGAGCCAGGGCACTTTTGAAATGTTCATGTCCTTCAAGATGGTCAACGTAGTTCAAAACACTTTCACCCTGTTCAAAGGTTTCTACCAAAACAGAAGGGTGCACGAGGGGATACAGAGGCAATGGGAATGAAACATCTTTCCATCTCCGGAAATTATAGATAAACCGACTAAGATGGGCGGCTTCCCTCGAAAGATCAACTTGAGACATCATAAAGACAGCAAATTGCTGTATGCTTTCGTCTAATCTCAGCCATTTTAAATTAGGTACAAAAGACGAAATTTTGGCAACAAGATTGATAAGGACAAAATCCCTCCTAATTGCTTCAGAAACCCCCGGATGTCGGACCTTCACTGCTACATCAACTGGCTTAATTTGCTGACCAGGGAATTTGTATCTTAGAGTAGCTCGATGAACTTGAGCAATGCTACCTGAAGCTACTGGTTCCTCCTCAAACTTTTCAAATATTTGATATAGTTTGCGGCCAAATGCATTTTCAATACATTTTCTGCTATAGCTAAATCTATGTGATGGTGCTTTCGTTTGAAATTCTGCAAGTTCATCACAGAGATCCCTTGGAAAGAGGTCAGGTCTGGTTGCAGCCCATTGACCCCACTTGATGAAGGCGGGGCCAGCTTTTTCAAGTGTAACACGAACAACATGAATCCATGTTTTTCTAAACTGAGTGCCAAAAGAGTCAACAAAAGGAGCCATAGCTATGCAAGGAGAGAACAAAATCACCAAATAGACAGCCCTGAGAAACAAGATGAAAACCTCAATGGCGGCAAAGAGAGCTGTGGTTAAATATACACGTCCATCTTGTGCATGCACATAAAACAAATCTCTGGTTGGAAAGAATTCTGCTTCTGCCCATTTTCCTTGTGTCCAAGCAAGCTCTCCTATTATGAAGGCAATCACACCATGAACAACAAAATTCGATTTGACCATAGCCAAACTTACCACACGGGCAATTTGACCTATTGGTGGCAGAGCTGGCCCTTTATGGAAACACATCCTGTTCCGAACAACTTGACAATGATGGTATTTTGCATTATTTGCCGGGAGGGTATACAAGTTCCTAGCGTTGCTACTCATAAAAAAGTTAACCTTCGATTTAAATAACATGAAAACAGTTTGTCTTGAGTGAACATGTCTATAGTGCGAGAAAAAATTGTATTTTGGGTAAGGGGACCCCGTTGGATGAAACACTTCGAAGCAGGTTGTCTTGTGAATAGCACGTGTAAACCTTCTGACATTTCGACAAGCAAGAAATCTGCACATTATATTGCATAGATATTATTCACATAATCAAACTAATTAAAATAACTTAGTCATTCATATGCTTATATTCAAGATTAATTCTCTGAAGCTCTCGGTGGATATGCCCCCACAAGCTTTGCGCAAAAACAATTATATCTATAAAGCAAGTGAACAATCAAAACTCGGAAAGCTTCAGGTTTTAAAATTCTAAAAGAAAAGGAAGATTATTACATTTCGAAGTAAATTAGCTTTAGCCAGCCAAAATGGGGAAACTTCTAAAGCAGAGTTTATCTGTTTCTCTGGAACCTTTCAATATAGATCCATGCAAACAAGTATTAAAAGAAGGGTGCCTTACAGCACCACTGAAAGAAAGATACCCCACTTTGAAGTTACGGTGTTACCACTAAGAATGAAGTACAGTAAAATAAAACAAAATGAACCATCAAACAAGAACATGCTATGAGCATTGATATCTTTCGAAGGGAACAGATAAGATGAAGGGGTGGCACTACAGAGAATATTACGAATTTTATACGTTAAATGAAAGAATATAATTGTTGAAACTTCAAAGAGAGTGTGTTATTGAAAGGTAAAAGGTGATGAACCTTGACATAGTGACGAGGGTTTCTGAAGAGTGAGGTGCGACGGTTCACACAACATCCTCGTCCTCGAACGGTGAGGCTTAAGCGGCGTATGGTGGCGTTGCCATGTGTTTGTTCAGAGACCGGAAAAGTTTGATCCAACTTGGGACATCTTTTAGGTGTACTTCCTTTTGCACCGAGATGTAAATTTTAAAATTCCTACTTTACCCTTCACTCTTTAAATGACAATGAAGGTTGATGGCTTCTTTCAAGTACTTACTTTCTTACAGCAACTAGAAGGAGTTGTTGCAAGTTTGAGATCAAAATTTTGATATAACTACTTAAATACCAATATCTTGAAGGTGGATAGTTTGTGTAAGCATAACGAGGGTTTAGTTTTTGCACACCTAGGTTTTTTATGGTTAAGTTATTTTTGGATTATACAATTTCAAAATCTTATGAATTGAAATCTTATGGATTGTAAGATGTGTACGAGTAAAAGATGAAGTAATTGTATTCTTTTGGATTGTGTAGTCTCAAATTTGAAAATATTATTTTAAAATATATAATCTAAAATAAATTCTTTTATGTTTTGAATTGCATTTCAAGGTACACAATTTTGAAGTTTTAGATTATCTAATACAATTTTAAAATTTTAGAGCGTAAAATTTAGAAATCAAATTTTTTATTGAAATTGATATGATAATGTTGAATTTTTGTCACAGAAATAGATTATGATTTTTGGACTAAAATATGATATGAGTTGATATGTTATCTCATATGGATAAAATGTTTTTAATATTGTGAAATTTGAGATAACGAAAGATGAATTATCTAAAGAAGATTATGTTAAAACTTTTATTAGGGATGAAGTAGGTAAAATATTATGTCAAAATATGATGATAAACATATACTTATGTTGTAATGTAACTATATATAAAATTGGGATGTAAGAGGATTTTCTTTATATGTCTAAAATTTAAAACCTAATTACCATTTCATGGTTGTGAACATAACTAAGAGTCTAGTGAAGTTTGCAAATATTTTTTCTTACTTTGATAAAGAAAAATGATGACATGACAACTACTATAAAGTAATTGTATGATATCTAGTATGCATATCAAGAGCTTAAATGCAACAATTAATGATGTTGTTAGAGTGTGACATATATATTTACATACATAGATTTGGCAACACATCAAAGTTGTAACAAATGTTTCTTTTACCAACACTTATCTAGTGAAATTACTCTATGCATTTAGTATTGTATTGTTGATGGACAACATGTTGGTGTAAAATCCATAGGATTGACTTTATTTGTACTATTAAAAGATTAAAAAGGTTATTTTTGACATAGATCTTGTGTGAATAATGTAATTAGTAGGGTTTTTTCCTAATTGTGATACATTCATGTCAAGTGTTCAATGTTTTGAAGTTGTTTATTTCTTATTGAGAGAACAAAAGTTAAAAATCCTATTATTTTAATTGATTGCATAAATACAATAAAACTTAAAAAAATTTGAAGAAGTTGCATCTGATGAACGTTGATAAGATCATGTATGCATGTTCTTCCTCTACAGACAATAAAGTACTATGTCAAGTTTCATTGTAGTTGATAAACATAAATGTCCGAATAAAAAAAAATGGAATAATGGAAAATTACAATATGCCTAAACTAATATACCGAGAATAATTGAAATGCAGTGCCTAGTTGAATTAGAGGCCAAAATGAATGATTCAATGAAATTGAGGGATGAATGCTGGAGAAATAATAAGTATAAAAAAAGTTTATTAATTTATCATGGTTAATGCAGTACTAACTTGAATGTTGGGGTGAATATAAAATGACGAGGAAAGAAAATTTCGAAATCAAAGGGTTAAGAAGAATTAGACATAAGCAGTGGAAATAATAATTGAATAACTGGAAATGAAGGTTGTAATAGCCGAAAACAAGTATTAAAAATTGAACAGTGTCATGGACTTAGTGAAAGATGTGCAATGATTTGAAATGCCAAGAATGGAATTAAAGGCAGGAATCCAAAATTATCCCATGATTAAATTGCTAAGGAATAACTAATACCGAGACTTAAACTAAGAAATTTTGGAATTTAAATTACCTCGAACAATGCAATATAAAAGTACGGTAACACCCCCTTAAACAAAATTGGCCAACTACAAAAGCTCAAAATTATTAAAACAGACAAAGGGGGGAGAAGGGTTTGGAAAATTCTGTTCTGAACCTCCCAAGTGAATGTCTTTTGCATCTGCCAACTCTCCTATTTATAGGGAGCCAACAAATCTAAAGATTAATGACAAATAAAATCCACATTAAATGTAAATCAAACATTTCTTTATCACTGATTTTGCTTGAACCACATGAAGATTGGGCAATGGGTTACGAGAGGTGCAGTAAACATTGAAGGGAATGGACTAGACGGGTTGGTTTTGTGCATTGGTTTCAACTGCTTATCCAATTAAAATTAGTGGAAGCTTCTTCTTTTACCTCCAAGCATTTTTTAGTACCTCAATTTTTTTTTTTATTTTCAAAAAGACTTTTACTTTAACCGGTAGGTAGGTAAAAGAAAATAATTTCCCTCTCTATTTAATACCTCACCGACCTGCATCCCTCGCACTTAAAACTAACAAAAAAATAAAAGTTAAAAATTAGCTTAAAAATAATTTAATTTTTTTTAAAAAAGACATTATCGATAAAACATGTTTATGGAAGTATAGGATTTCAAAATCCGATTTAGATAATTACTGGACTTTGAATTTAAGGAAATTACGAAATTTCAAAAAAGAAATTACTAGATTTCGAAATTCGAGTAAAGAAATTACTAGATTTCAAACATGTTTAATTTAATTTTTAATTATTATTTTTTATTATTAATAAAATGTGTTCTTTTAATTTTGTTATTTTAAATTTTATTAATTTGTTATATATTTTTTAATTTAATTATTTTATTGTTTTAATGTTTTTACAATTTATTCATTTCTTACCGTGTATTGCTTTATTTTCTTAAATTTTGTTTTAATTTGTTTTCAATAAATACAAAACAATAACATTAATTAAAACCATGGAAAGATAAAACCATGAGGGAAGTAGGGAGAAGGGTAGATAATACATGAACATGGTATCTGACTTGGAGAAGAACTAGATATGAACGGGAAAGAGCTCATGAGGTACAACTTTTTCATCTTTTAAACATTCAAAGACTCAAGAAAGATTATATAGACACTTGAATTTGGAAGGATGATGTGGGTCTTTTCTTAGTTAACTCAGCTTATAATATTTTGTAGGAAACGCAAGTGGGGAGGAGAGTAACGTTTTTAACAAGATATGGATCACTAAGGTTATTCCTAAGACACGATTATTAGGACGGAGGGCAGTGGCGGAACTTGAATTAAAAATGTATGGGGGCCAAATTAGATTTATTATATATAATTTTTCTTTAGAAGAAAAACTCTTCATTTTTTCTCTTCATTTCCTTTCCTTAAAACAAACGCACATAATAGTAGAATTCAAAAAAATATTACTATCATTTGCTATTATATCATGTTATTATATCATTATACCAAATCATGAATACCATTTTAGATAAGTCATTCGTATCTCATCAATTTGATTTCTGAGAACTTTAGAAATTTGTTTTTTATTGTCTTAAATTCTTGGTTCTTATTAAATTTCTCAAGTTTAGTTAACGTAAATGCATTTTTTTCATCTTTATTAAAACCTTCCTCTTTG
>Ga0099823_1006001_pt1 | contig 12212 bp, 6 predicted proteins | sample CowpearedBW_FD_76831 | JGI IMG/M metagenome (GOLD analysis project Ga0099823, IMG submission 76831) | Root nodule microbial communities of legume samples collected from California, USA - Cow pea red BW | ecosystem: Host-associated > Plants > Roots > Nodule | place: USA: California | collected... | reverse complement strand
GAACCTTTGGGAATCATAGAGGAATCCCACCCATCCTAATTTCAAAGATCGTAAGAAAAAAAAAAAACAATAGAAACACGAGTACTCTACAACAAAAATTTAAAGGAGATTCAAAATTAAAAACAGTGAAGAGTCAATATTTTAAAAGAGATTTTGATAATGAAAATAATGAAAGAAAAAGATAGCTCAAATAAATATTTCAAGAGATTGAATAAATTGTTTAATCAAATGAAATCTCATGAAAATACAATCAAGGATAAAAGAATTAGTGATACAACTCTCGTTATTATAGAAGAAAATATTAATACTTGTCAAACAAGCGTTAAAGGAGGGATAGAGTAAGTGAAATCCTGAATATAATTACATGAGGTTGAAAATTCAATTAAAAGGGCATTTCAATTGAAGATTCTATAGACATGTATTATTTTAATATAATAGAAATCCAATAGCTAGCACAGAATGCTCTACAATAACTAACGTAAATATTTGCAATTAAAACTTGCGATACATGCGTAGCTTGTCGCATGACAATTATACATTTGGCATAAAGACCCAGGCTAAGTCTAATAACATATACAATTGGTGGTTGCAATTTACATATTCACCATGGGGATTCGGATGAAAAATTTTACCCACAGCGAAGGTTCCCAATGGTCAGTGTCCTAGTCTCCCTTGAAGATTACATTTTAAAATCATGCAAGTTCATGAAAACTCAATTTCTCACTTTGCATTTTTTTGTCCTTTCTATTTCCAAATCCTGTTGCCATAATTTTGACTTTAGTATATGTGTTTGCTGTTCTGTTTCAATGAAGTAGTGTATGTAGCAGAGGAAGTAGAAACAAGATCATGATTCCGTTGATGTTTAAAACGCATGCAAAAGAATTTATGTAGTGGAAACCAACTAAATGGACCGTTCCCGTGCGTTCATCCTTCACTTTAATGCTTGAAGAACCTGAGATACACCATCCAAAATATTATTAAATCACCAATTATCAGAATGAAGTAATACAACTCATTTCAAATTAAGATATGATACTCACAGTTGTACTCAGTCCATCCAATAGCCTGATTTTCAAGGTCGTAGAAGACAAGTTTATTTGAAAGCACTAAATCTGCAACAAATAAATATATAGATGAAGCTGCAGAGTAAGGTCATGGAAAGCAAACTTTCTGGAGATCCAAAATATTACTGATAATAATTCCGCTATAATTTACATCAAAAAAAGAAATATATATCAGGAAAATTCTTCCACCAGTAAAAATAATACATTTATCCGAATATATAGGTTGTAAAGTACCTAGTAATTTTATCTCCAGTACATAAACATTTGCTCCACATCAGACTCACAATAGGGAATTTAAGTTGGTATAGCACAAAGTATTCAACACTAGCGGACAAAGATCTGGCTATAGGCCCCAAAGTAAAACCCCAACATAAATAGGAGAGGGCCACTAGCACTCTATTGTTTTGGTAATTCACCAGATGATCCAGAAAACGCATTTGTTTAATTAAAATTTCAAGTTTCACTTTCAAGTGGTCAGGTTTCACCTCTGGAAAAAATTAGTTGGCCCATTCAGAGGTTCATGTGATAATATGATTAAATACTAGAGACCGAGTCAAAAAACTCGAGTTATCCCACAAAAAATGTTCCACGATATGCATTTATGATGTATTTGTCTTGTTTTTCAGAAATCAGATTTAACCAGGTTCAAAAATGTTTAATCTCAAAATGCTGTTACAAAACTCACCCTTTCTTCCCTTCATAATGGCTATGGCAGTCTCATTCTAAAGCAGGAAGCAATATTCAGAAAATTAGCGGCAAATGTCTACTGGTACAAAAAAAGATTTGAAGAGAATACCTCCTAATAAGGTCATATTTTTGTTATCTCTTGATTGTGTCCCACTATTTTGCCAACCAATACACCAGAAATCTCCCTGCAGATGCACATCAGTATTTAATTCATAGTATAGTATATAAAGATTTTGAATATAAAAATCATTGAGATATAAAATCTGTCTGTTTCCAGAACTCATTCCGGAACTCACAAAAAACTAAGCTCGGTGTAGATGGTACACAAAAGGTTTCTAGTATGCACTGTGGACACTTTAGGTAGAAGCTACTTTTTCTTACTTTAGTCCAGAATATCAGTTAGGGCACGATGCAGTTGGGTCATATTGGGGGACAAAAGAATTAGACCAGTTTTGTAAACACTTTTCAAGGGGACTCGAAACTGAATATAAATGTAAATTGTAATGGATTCTTTTTATTTATTTGGATACAATCATTTTCACACCTAAAAATTGTTTCACATGGTATTATATATCCAAATAGTGTATTCCAACAAAATTACTTTTAGGTGAACAGTATCACTTCCAAAGCACATTTAACGGAAACGTATTTTAACAACTTTATGACATTATTGAAAAGCACAAGTAGCAAATGCCAGAGTTCCAAAAGCACGATCATAAAAAAATTAAAAATATTAGTTAAAAGATGTCATGCTGGTTATAGAACCGAAAGTGTATATATGTTGCTCTGTTTCATCCTATACTGTAGACGGGCATTCTAAAACCATAATAAGTAATTGTAGTTGGAATGCAGAGCCAAACACAAAACTATACGCAATACTTGAGAAAGGGATAACCAACATAAGGCATGAGCAACAAATAATGACAGAAGGCTGATAATAGGTCCCAAAACAAGCCAAATAAAATTCTCATACACCACAACAAAACAAAAAGCAACTAGACTTGCAATATACTTACAGAGGGAAATAAGTAATCATGTGGATAAACCTTTAACGAGAGTCCATTTTCAAAAAAAAATGTGACAGCTGGGAATCCATCATCAACACTGCAACAATAAATACAATAGTCATTACACTCCTGAATGAAACTGATACAGACATAAAGGCATAGCGTATACAAAGGGAGCAGTCCAGTTATCAAAGCACTCCAACAAAGTTCTTAACTTCAACTAAAGAAACGTCATGGAAGACATCAGTCAAATCAAGAAGTCATAAGCAGAGTCCGTATATTATTTATTAGAATCATGCGACAATTTACAGGTTAATTGTCCAAAAATAATATAAGTTTACACCTTAACAAAAAAATACATTTTATCTTAAACATAGTCGATAGCATTGTGGGAGAAAAATGCCTCTTTACCTGACTAGTAGCATATTTCCTGCACCTTGCACCTTAAAATTAAATTAAAAAAATATGGTATTTTTAAATTGTAAATTTTTTAGAAAGTAGAAAAAAAAGGATATTATTACAAAACATTAATGAAACAAAAATAGAAGAAAAAAATAATGAAACATACTATAACTCAATGAAAAAATTATTTACCTATAAATAGATACAAACTGTTCTAAAAGTAAAACGAAGAATTATTATCAGGTATCACACATAATTAGTTAAAAAAAAGAAGATATAATTATTGAATACTTTAGAATTAATATTGCATACATTTTCACATGAAAGGTTGTAATATGTATGAATCCTATTTCCCAAAAAAATCAGAAAATATAAGCAGATAAAAGTGATTTCACTTTGTAAATGTTATTAAAAAGTGAATCTTGTTTTGAATATAAATCACAAGATTTTTATGAAAATATCTACTAACACCTTCAAAAACAGTACCAATCTATTAAATTATCCAGTTTGAGATCATAAACTGTTTGATTGATTAAAACGAAAATGAACAAATTTTCAACTTTTTTATTAATATTTAAATTCATTTGTGACATGAATCGACTAAAAAGATTGAAAAAAGCAGAAAACAAGAGTAGTTAAGATTGTTTAAAAATAAAATACAAAGCTTTCGTATATTAGGATTACGAAGAGAATTTGCCCAAAAATAATTAGAATACTTCATCAATATGGATTACAACAAATTGTATTTAACTACTACTAGAGATGGGATCTCTCCTTTGAAAAGAAATCAAGTAAAAATTAGAAGCCATAAATAACGTAAAATGGAACAAATTTGTTTTATTGCAAGGAGTATATTTAAAAAAAAAAAATTAACATTAAAATTCAAATAATATGCAATATGTTTATTAACTTTATGTACTATAAAGTGTCATTGTGGTTATAATAGTTGAAAATGAGATTTTTTATATTAAAAATTAAAAATTTCAAACATTGAAAAAGTTGCATAATTGCAGCATTAACAGTGTCATGTTGAAATGACTAAAACATCAAACCATTAAGAACTTAATATTTCAAAAACAAAACCACTAAACATAATTTCTGAAAAATGTAATGTCAAGCACAGAAATAATGTAATAATATGTAGTTGTTTTCAGGGCATAACATTAATGCATCACGTAAGTGGTCATGTTGATTGGGTGGTTTCCAAAAGTCTTTGCAATACAAAAATAAGAATTGAAATGGCAAATAGACTACAAACCCAAAGATTTCCTAGACAAACCCCTTTAACATATAATATAGACTACACGTAATGTTGTTACTATTGTTAATATCAAGAAAAAAAGTTAAGTCAGAAAAAAAAAGGATACAGAGAGAGGATAAGAAATCTTCAAGGACTAAAGATGACACCACTAAAAGAAGACAAAAAATATAGAACTCGGGAAATGTGCAACAGAGCAAACCAACAAAGAGCATAAAACCTCAAACCAGCTATTGCAGGTTAAGGTAAGAACATTAACTGATCAATAAATATCATAAAACAATTTGTGAACCAATACTGTAAAACCAGCAACAGAACTATAAGAAATTTCAGAGCATACAATCATAATTGTGTCCTACAAGAGGAAAACACATCTACCAAAAGGGAAATAGAAGGATAAGACATCTACCAAAATGGAAAACATATGAAAGGGAACAGAAAAAATTTTCCAAGTGCAATTTAGAAGTGGAGAGTGAAAAGTCCTATCCTGGATAACTTGCTATGCCATGAAAAAGCTACTTGAAAATTCAGGAATATAAGCTCAAACACCAACAACCAGTACAATGCTGATGACAGAAAGCTTAAACAAAGCCAACATTGCATCATGGTTGCCATATTGAAGGATGGTGACCAGTCCTAATGGAATTATAACAACAAAACATGAAATGAATGAGTGAAGAACAGAGTTGATAGTAGATGACCAGGTCTGGTTAACTTAATGGTGATTTCACCCTGTTAAAAAAGATTTATCACCAGACAAATTTCGAAGGAGATAAGTACAACAGAATTTGTCAAAAGTCAAAACCACTTTTTGATTTGTTTTCCTCCGATCTTTTTATTACTTTACCACACATTGTTGAAGGGCAATTCTACCTTAGAAAGAATAGACAAACGCTCACCTCCCTGCCATTTTTGTGACACATGTCACACATCATGAAGAGAAACTATAACAGTGTGGACTGAACCACCATTATCAAAACCACAATATATAGGCCCTTCCTTCCAAAACTAACCATCCAACAAAGAAATCTTTTAAACACAATATGCCAAAGTAAGCTAGCAAAACACCTGAGCTTGTTCCCAACCAACAACAACACACCATTTACATGCAATATACATGCATGCACATTTCTTTTCAGATGTGTTCAACAAAATGAGAGAGAGAGAGAGAGATTGCGTTAAACCCCCAGTTATAGTATCAGTACAGTATGAGGATTAATGAATATACACGTTATGCTTCATACCTCTCAGAATATTGAAAGCATGTATACTCGTCATGGAGAGTCTGAACTTTTAGACCAGTTTGCTGAGAAATTATCTAACAAGAGAAAGCAATTCAGACAAGTGTATGATAAACTGTTATGTAAATTTAGTAATGAATAGAAAATAAGTCTTTCAGTAAAAAAAAGGGAAACTGTATATTGACTGTGTATTTCGTACATTCAGTGATCTCCCTTTTATAGGGTAAATGACTACGCATAAAAAAGGAAACAACAATAATAAAGAGGAAGGGAAACAATTTTTTAAAGAAATTTACAGATATTTCACCTCCTGAATGTTTATGATATTTACAACACTTTTATATACCTTGGATACTAGCGGATCATAAATCCCTTCAGGCAGATAGGCCAAGGTTGTACCACTGTCAATTATTGTCCCTTTTCCATCCCCTTGTGCCGAAGCATCTGTTGATAGACTAAGGAAAGTTTGGCCAACTTGAACTGCTGTCATATTGACACTGTAGTGTGGCCTAAAATAAATTTTCAAATGTCATATCTTCTCAAAATATAGATTTCTGTAAACCAATATCTGAATAGAAGAGAGACAACAAGTATCAAATTTGTTAAGATCCCATTAGTTAAGGTTATGTTGACCCAGCTTTCTACTTACTTAAAAGCTACTTTAAAGTTAAGGCTAAAAATAAGAAGTTTAAATATAAGGTAGAAGTTGTTTGGTAGTCTTAGCTTAAAAACTCCTTCTAAGCAAAAAGATTTGGTTCATTGTTCTACAGCAATTAGTTCAGGAAGAAAGGGAGAAAGAGACTAAGGAATGCAATTAGTAAAAACTGATGTAGTTACCATTCTTTTAAAAGCTATTCTTCCTCCCTTTTTTCCTTTATTAAAATCAAGGTCCTCATCTTTTAAGAGCTTGTGTTTGGCTCAACTGCTCCTTTTAAGGAGAAGAAAAGCCAAAAAAAGTTGGCCAAACCTACATTTATGGCTTAGATACTACTTATAATGACTTGGGCAAGCTTCCAAGGCTGATTCAGTCCATCAGATGTCAATTCTAATAATAGTAAACCAAACTATCATCACAAATTTAGCAATTCAGCCCATCGGATGTCAATTCTCATGAGCTAGCTTTAGGGTTAAATTAGCCCAAATTAAAAATAAAAAACAGTGTTCTATCGTCACAAAACATACTACAATATCTGCAAAAGATATAATGTGGATGGACACTAACAAAAAAAATGATAAGAGAACTGAAGAATAAATCCCCAAAAGAGTAATTAATAACAACATAAGAAAAAGTAATCTAATTCCGAAATGTATTAAAAGAATCGCATACTGGTCTGGTAATAATGGAGTCATATTCACTTTAGGTTGCACAACATGCCCAATAGCAAATATACCACCTCCATTTACTCCATTTAAACAATGAGCAAACATCTTTTTCACTTTGCCAGAAGAAGCAAGTTGTGAAATCATTGAAGAATTAGCTTTTCCAAATCCAAGTATTCCGTCAAGTGCTTCTTCATTTGAAGAACTTAGATCTCCAGATTGTCTAGCACCACACCTACAAAATATTCATTTTAAATATAAATAGCACCCAACATTAAAGTATTGAACACAATAATAATCACCAAAACCATTACAACCTAAGTGCCTCAAGAATCACATCAAGCTGCTATTAGAAAAGGCACTTCCAGGAGTGTTCCATATGTTAAGGTGTTCTATTCACCAACTCAGTATTATTCAATGAATTAAGGTGTTCTACCTCATTGATAGGACAAATTGCTGAATTATTCAATACTTTTTTGCATAAATTTATTTTCAGTCTGACTAAGGTTCACATTACACAACTTAGCTAATAAACCTACAGTAAATTCCAGGTTGGAACACTGCAAGAAGTACAAACGTCACCATTCTTCTCACTCTCAATCTTACTCAAATAGACAGCTGATTGAAAATTACAGCCAAAGCCAAGTATTTTCTCAGGTACCCACATCAAATTTGGTTTTGGTAAGGACTTAGACCAAATTTGTACGCTTCTTAGTCAAACAAAAATCAAAATCAACACCTTTGAAAAGTAATACCTGCACACCGGCCAGTTAAGATAATATCTATATGTGAGAAATTATGGTATTTCAAGTTTGCAACTAAAGCATCAGGTTAAATTACTATCAACACACATGTGTGGTTTGAGTTCATTACTTATGAGAAATTGATACCCACTAGCAGCAACAGATTAAAAGTAATAGCACGCATTACAGCCACGTGAAAACTCACCCAAATATAATACTTCCATTAGCTGAATCGGTTTTAAGGTCCCCAGACACTTGCTCGTAAAGTACAATATCCTTTACGAAGTTACCAGCAGTTGAGCTCCCATCACCATATATCTCCAGATATGGACAGGTCGTATTAGTAGTGCATCCGGACAGAAGACCTCCATTGACCTCTTTGCAGAACTCTTGATCACATGGAACAGATTTACCAGAGGAGGACTCCCTTATGTCATAGAGTGTAAGGTCCATCTGTGATACACAAAAAAAAATCAAATGAATAAAAACATCAGAGTTAACATGAGGAGACACACAACCAGAACATACATGGTCAACATTGACCCACATAGCTACCAAGGGACAATCAAAATGATACATGGTATGAGAATGATCATCTCGCAGACATAGAATGCGTATAAGGAACTATTTGGCATGTAAAGAGAATGTAACAAAGCAAAAAAACACCCTTGAGTGTTTTATTCTTTTTGGCTCCAAGTACTTATAGTGTGTTTGGTAATTGGTAACATGTTGATTTGCAGTTACCGGTTTTCTGAAGCAACAAATAGTTGTTTTTAGGTTGATTTCACCGTGAACAGTCAAAGTAGATTTCTATATTGCTACAAAACAAGCACTTGGTGAATCCAAAAAATACCACATTAACCCTGTGTTATAAGAGTAAAAATAGTGCATTCCCTGACAGTGTAAAAGGTTTTTACAACATGTCAACCAATTAGAAACTGCCATGTACGGTAATTTTGTAGACTTTAACAATACCTATCTTTAAAATCATCCCTAACATGATTTCTTACATAGGGCATAGATTTTAGGTTTAATTATTCATGTCCTTGTACTTGCACGTCTTTTACGTTTTAATCCCAACACCTAGAAGCTACTCATTTTGTCCCTATACGTACACTTTTTTACCCGGTTGATTCTCTGTCATCCAAAATTGTAAGGACTACCATGGATTAATGAGTGTGTATAAGGGAAAAAAAATTAGTTAAGAAGTGTACATGTAGCGACTAAAATTTGTAGTTTGTAAGTGTAGGAGGTAAAATGTAAAAAATGTATATGTATAGGGACAAAATGAGTAATTAAATCTTATTAAACTCATGTTCTAATCAGTTATAATTTTATGAGTTTTGATATTCTCTACATGTTTTTCTGTTGTGTCTTTAAAATCCATTGATGACCACTGATTTTGAAGTTTTAAACTATATTAAAATTATCTTTAAAGTACCAAAATAATGTATTTTTAACGTTTAGCAGAGGACAACACCAAACAATTTAGCAGATAAGCACCAAAGAACTTAGCAGATAAACTGGACTCTAATTTTATAATACACATAAACAAAATAAACCCAGGCAACCACGTTAGCCAAGTGATGAAGGCAGTAAAGTAGCACTAAGCTAAACTAAAAACATGGGATAAACCAGCATTTTACTACCCAGAAGTGTAATACACTTTTAAAAGTACGAAAATTCAAAATAAATCTCAACGTTGTGACTTTAATTTCTAACTCAACTATTCAGTGTCACTTGTGTTCCTAAAAGTATGTTAATGGCGTCCCTTAAGTTATAATGTATTTTTAATTTTCTACTAAAATATTGTGATTGCGTTTTCAAAGACTAAATGACAACGTCTCACACTATCAAGAACCAAACTGGGAATTCACCCTAAAACGATGAAAAGCTTACACCAAGGCTACTTCTGGTGGGGCATTCTTTGCACTGAATGCAATTGACCCACATAATGTCAGTGCCAGTGTCCACCTGCAAGTAGTAATTCTTCGGAGGAGTTCCAATCCCAATTTTAGCATAGTAAAGCCTACAAACAAAAGACACAAACACAACAAATCAGTTCAGAAGATGATCGAACCAAATTTGAAGAAAGAAAGGAAATAATTGATTAGTGGCAACGAACGGACCCAACGGCGTCGGGGCGGCCGCTTCCGCCGAGGGGGAGGTCGACTCCGGCGAGGAGGGAGAGCTGGCGGCGGTAGTCGTGGGCTTTAAGGGCAGAAAGGGTGCGCTCCTGGTACTTGCACTTGACGTTGAAGACACCGTGGGTGGCGCTAACGACACTCGCCGGTGACAGCGACGGTAACAGTGACAGAAAAAACCACACGCAGGCGGAGACGAAGATTGTTCTTCTGCTCCCGGGAAGCATCTCCATGGACGTAGTTGTCACGCGATGCAGCGAGCGTCGCGAGGTGTTGTGTTTGTTGGGAGAGTGAAGAGGACTCCAGAGGGGAGAAGGAGGAAATGGAGATTGGGGTCCACGCGCCAGCACGAGAATGGAGAATCAATTGGTGGATGATAGAAAATAAAAATCATAATATTATAAAAATAATATTTAATTAAGTTTTAATTTATTTTTTTCACTTGAGTACTGTTGAATTTTTTATTTTATTGAATAATTAAAAATTGTATATTTTTCAATTCAGTTTTTAATCATTGTTTACTTCTGTTATTAATTCTACAATATAATCATTATTTTATAATAATACCATCTTAATTATTTAATCTTATCAGTAATATAAAATGATAATTTTTTATTTTATTTAAAAATATTTTAGATAATAAGATTCTTAATACCTTCCTTTCTTATCAAAGATATTTTAAATAAAATTAATAAAAGTCATCATTTTACATCGTGCTTTCAACCAAAATATATTTGACACTTTGACTAATGAAAAGATTTTTTTTCTTTCGTGAAGTAAGGTTTAGTTATGAATATACGCAAAAATGTATTATTATGTGGTTATAATATAACTCATTTCATATTCTCCAAACTACAATTTGACGAGTACATACAGTTTTAAATTATTAGAGTTTAAGTGAAGTGCTTCTTAATCACGTGTTCAAGTCATGGATACATTAAAATATCGTTACAAATCTTTAAAAAAAATGAAATTCTTTTCATTAAAAAATGTTTTCTTTTTATATGATTCAAGGTAGGATTGTTTGAAATAAAGTTTTGTTTTTTGGTTGATGAAAATATTGTCCTTTTTAACAAATCAATAACAGATTTTTAATTATCATCTAATTGATAGGAGAAGAGTGTTTAAAATGTGAGAAGTTGATAATGTTACCAATTTTCAACTTTAATTAAAATGTTATATTTTTCAGACTAAAGAATTATATGCATTTAAAAACTGTAAAAACTGGTGTAAGTATTTTGTTGCATTTAAAAATATGCATTTTTTTCCATAGATAGTTTCAATCTTGCACTATATCTATAAGCATATTTATTATAAACTAAAGTTAATTGCTAAAATTATAACTTTAATTATGCATCATAATTAAGTTATGATTGTTTGATAGAATAATTTTTGCTATATCAACAATCTAATAAACGATTCTAAATAATAATGGAAAACTACTTTGTATTTGAAATCTTGTTTCCATTTCTATACATAATATCAATAAATTCATTGAAATAATATAATATGGTAATCGTTATATATGAGATATTAACCGTTTTAAAACTTAAAACTCTGTCACAATTTGAATTTAAAGTGTTCGACTCTTAAATAATATATAACTATTTGATATACAGAAACATATTTAAATAAGTCTAACTCAATCCACTAATCTACACAGAGTATACTTAGGTTAAAAATATTTTTATTTAAAAAAATGGATTAAATTGAGTTAGACTTGTATAAACAAATTGACTAATTGTGATGTCATATACATAATTTGAATACATGGAGTGGTGTATTTCCATTATGCTATTGAAGAAAGCAAAGATGACTTGCTTTCTCTATGTGATTGAACTTCTTGTGCATTGTATAACTTGTAAAAAAGTTTATTCGTGTCCAATTTGTTTTGTAAATATAATTGAGTTAACTATGTGAATTTAAGCAAGTATAGAAATGAAGTATGTAAAGACTTGTGAAAAGAATAGTACGTTTGAGTGAACTTAATATTGAGTTCAAAACCTGCAAAAGTTGGAATATTAGCCTAAAGTTTATGGTACTGCCACAACAAAGTTATAATATTTGGTGTAGATCTACAAAGTCACAGTACAAAATTCAAATCAATATGTCAGGGCTTGAGAAGAATATTGTGCGTCTTTGAAGAACATAATAAACTCACTAAATCTCTTAACTATTTGCAAAATTTTAAATTAGGTTTGTACACAGTTTTTAAAGTTGGTTATTAGTCTTGAATTTATTTTATAACAAAGTGGTTATAGTTAATTTCTCATTAACAAAATACATAATAAATAAGAGAAAGGATCGAACAAAAAAATAAGTTGAAGGACAAAGTACGAAAGTTTT
>Ga0099823_1006000_pt1 | contig 12215 bp, 7 predicted proteins | sample CowpearedBW_FD_76831 | JGI IMG/M metagenome (GOLD analysis project Ga0099823, IMG submission 76831) | Root nodule microbial communities of legume samples collected from California, USA - Cow pea red BW | ecosystem: Host-associated > Plants > Roots > Nodule | place: USA: California | collected... | reverse complement strand
CTTACTTTCTAAGGCTTGGTGCAATGCCTTTTACTGGCTCATCAGTTTTAATATTCTGTTTCAGGTTCATCATGTACTTAACCATACATCTGGTTTGCATAATGCCATGGGAGACATAACTCAAGAAAACCCTCTTCTAATGCTTGATTGGGATGAATGTTTAAATTGCATTAGTCAGTCAGTACCTGAGACTGAACCAGGCAAGGAGCAGTTTTATCATTATTTATCATTTGGCTGGTTGTGTGGTGGAATCATTGAGGTATGAGATGCTTTCCCTTTGCCTTCCCCTTGTCAATCGCAATTTTTAATTCATATATAATTCTTATTCCTGCTCAAAACATATTCTCCAGTTTTATGCTTCACTGTCTGAGCAATTAAGGTTAAAAGCAGAGGACGATATTAGACATGAAAAATATTTGTTTTTAAAAGAAAGTAATACAACTTTGTTTCTAAAATAGACTGTAAGAGCGTGATATTTTGTAATACTCTTGCCATGCTTGTAATGGTGGAATAAGCTATATGGTGATTGATTGGTGGGTATGAGTGTGGACATAGGAACTTACACGGGTTTTTTACACAAATGGTGTAATTTGACATCCAATTTTTGGAAATGGATAAATTTTCAAAAATTTATGTATGTGGGTAAGCCGTATTTGGAAGCACGATTTTAAAACAAAGAAATCATGCTTCCAAGCATAAATTCGAGTCAAATAATAAGAAACCATATTTCAAAACAAAATTTCTTTGATACCTAATTTTCTTAAAAATCTCTTTTATTGAAGTCCTGTTTCAAACATATTTCTATTTTATTTATTTATTTTTTCAAGGTATAGGCCTTATTTTTTTATTGTATGGAAATTGTGTTTCCATAAACTATTTCCTTTTTATAGTTTTGGGAACAATATTGTTTTCTATGTGAGACTCTTGCAGAATAAGATTGCTAGAAATTTGTTGGATGTATTGGATTGCTAGGACAACATGCAAGAACTGAACTCACAATTGAAAGTCAAATGAATTTTGTGACCCAAAAAAAGCGTTGTCACTTGTCATAGTTACGATAACTCATGATAAGCCTCCAAACTCCATGATTACAAGCGTAGTGCACTCTCACCTATGTGTTTGGTTATGTTATGAGATTTTTCATTGCACATGTTTAAATCAGATAAACTCCGAGTTCTATACATCTTTTACGTTGCAATTAACTAAAAACAAAAGCAGAAAAAGGACTTCACATATATGTTGCTATTAATTAAAAAAGCAGAAAAAATAAAGTCTATCAAAGCACGACTTCCATACACTACATGAAATAAAATAAATAAATCTCATGTACAGTTTACAAAAATAAAATACAAATTGGGGCTTAAAATACGGTTTCAGTGAAAAAGAAAGGAAAAAAAGTTCGCAAGGAAGATGTATTAATAAATCTCATGTACAGTTTAAAAATAAAATACAAATTGTGACTTAAAACACGATTTCAATGGAAATATATGGAACTCATGCTTTGATAGGGGACTTTCTTCTCTTTCTATTTTTTCTGCTTTTTTAATTTATACCAACACCAATAATGTGTATGGAGTTTCTTTTTATTTTTTATGCTTAATTTTTTAGTTAATAGTAACACATAACATGTATTTGGACAGAGAGCAGTGGTAAAATTTGGAGTTTACCAATTTTAAATATGTGCAATGAAAAGTCTCACATACCTTATCCCGAAAGAAGCCGCAAATAGTGTTGTATGTTCTCATCATGGACTTTGGAGGCTTATTATTAGGAGTTACCATAACTATAACAAGTGTCAACTCTATTTCTTTCGGCTCAGAATTCATGTGACTTTCACTTCTGGTTGCCTTTATTTGTTAAGTTCATGCTTCTTGTCCTTACAACCCAATTCAATCAAAAGTTTCTTAGTCTTATCCAACCATGAAAACAATAGTGTTCAATACTAAAAAAAAAAGGAAATCGTGCATGGAGGACAGTTTGCATAGAATAAAAAAATAATTCTTATACCTTTCACCAGATTTAAAATAAAATAAAAGTCCTATTTTAAATTACAACAACAAAAAACAAAAATAAATTAGGTAACAAATGAATTTTGTTTCGAAACTCAATTTCTAATTATTGGACCCAAATTCATACTTCCAAACACAACCTGTCCACATAAATCCTTTAAGGTTTACCCATTTTATTAAGTTCAAGGTGAAGTTACACCATTTGTTTAAAATAGCCACCTTACACGCGTATAGATTATGTGTTTATGCTTATGGCATGTCTCTCCAATTTGTTTGTTGGTGTAGAACATATTTGATGTTGCCTGTGTATATGAAATAGTTATTTTGGCATGGTTGCAGTAGGTTTAAGTTATTATTTTTTCACAATGTTGCTTAACCAGTTGGGTTTCTATCATGTTCTAATAATTTATTTGGATAAAAACAGCATGCATCTGGCAAGAAATTTCAGGAGATTCTTGAAGAAGCAATAATTCGCCCCCTTCATATTGAAGGGGAGCTATATGTAGGGATTCCACCAGGTAACTTTTGATGAGTAATATTTGTTATTTTATTTTGTTTTTGTGTAGCCCATAGTAGTTGGAGGTAACGAAATTCGGAACCTGTTTAGTACCAGATTTTTCTATCATTTTTTTATTTCTACAAATAATTACAAAATGTCACCTTGTTTTATTTTGTTTTCAAATATTTGTACAGTTAACATGGAAGCAACATGTTATTTTCATTGATTATGGTTTTCATTGTCATGTACAAATCTTTTAAATCATGAATCAATTTAAAAACAAAGTGGCTTTCAATTTTTGTGAAAATATATTTTTTTTCTTATCGAATGTCTCTAATAGTATTTCTCTTTTGATTTCTTTGTAAATTGTAACCATGGTTCATTGCTTACATTTTTAGGTGTGGAATCACGTCTTGCTGCCCTGACTGTAGATACAGATGATTTAAGCAAGCTATCAGCACTAAATAATCGTTCTGACCTTCCCTCCACCTTCCAACCTCAGCAAATTGCTCAAGTGGCAACCACTTTACCTGTTGTTTTCAATACACTGAATGCTCGCCGTGCAATCATACCAGCAGGCAATGGACATGTATCAGCCCGGGCACTTGCACGTTATTATGCAGCCCTAGCTGATGGTGGTAAGATACCACCACCTCATTCTTCTGCTTCTAAGCCATTACTTGGAAGCCATCCTCATATCCCCAAATTAAATTCTTCCCAGAAAGCCCCCAAAAAGCAAAAATGCATTGGACGGAAGCAAACAACTATGCCTACTGTTAGTACTAACAGAACTTATGAAAAAGTTTCAAGTTATGATGATTTAGAGGCTGATGAGGGCAGCAATATTAACAGAGAAAGTAGCAGTAGCGACGATACAAGTAGCAGCATAATTGGTAGTAATCTTAGAAACCATGTTGCTGGAAAAGTCTACCGGAATCCTAGGATTATTGATGAATTCTTGGGTACAGGAGACTACGAGAATTTAACTTTGCCAAATGGAGGTTTTGGCCTAGGATTTAAGAGGTTTACGTCTAAGGATGGATCATCAATTGCATTTGGTCACTCGGGAATGGGTGGGTCCACAGGTTTTTGTGATGTTACCAATAAGTTCTCTATTGCTGTGACACTGAACAAAATGTCCTTTGGAGGTGTCACCGGAAAAATTGTCCAACTCGTATGTTCAGAGTTAAATATTCCTGTTCCGGATGATTTCTTGAGATTTGCTGTTGAGCAAAGGGGAGAGGATGCGCAATTACAAATGGGAAGGCCTATGATTAATTGATGGTGAAAGGTTCATATAAACCCTTTTCACCACAATTTATTGTATAACTTTCTCTTTTACTTAACGCTTTGATGATAATATGTACCGTGAATCTTTTGGTCCTCTTTATTGGCACTTTGTAGCGACACATTCACGTGTATTCGCGAAGGTATAATTTTAATAAGATTACACTTAGATGCAGTTACGACTTCTGTTGTTTCTAATTAAATTTAAGATTTTACTTGAAGAATTTGTATTTTATTAAATATGTTGTATATTATGACAATAAAATTTTAAATATGATTCAATGTCCGTTTAAAGTGTTCACCGAGCACACAATTCCAACTGAACATGTAATTTCAACTGGTTGAGACACAAAAATCTCAAACCCTTCTTTCCCCTACGTGATGCAATTTCTTAATGTTGATAGATGGTGGAAGGTGAGGACGCACTAAGTCTGAATATACCTTGTAGACCATCTTATTAGATATGTGTATGAATGGTGGTGGTATAATCATGATCTTCTTTAGCTGTTGTAGAAAGATGTTCCCGAATCTTTCTTGTATGTCCTTCCGTGACACGTCAAAGTGCGGTGTGTTGGAGGTAACACCTTAGAACTTCAGGATTGAGGTCTAGATTTTCCCACTCTTGTTCATACCACGCTTGATCTCTTTGATGGTATCGTTTAAGCTAGCTTCAACATCGAGCCCCGATGTTGCAGCTAATGTTATTTTTTATTTTCCTTTCCTCGTCTCTATCCTTCCTCGGCTTTGATTCTGACCCATGAGTTGGGGTCAAAAAGTTTACAGGAGTCATAAAACCCATATAAGAAAAAGTTCATGGAGCCAAAATGCCAACAAACACCCATGAAACATTTTTAAAGTAAAAGGCTTATTGAAAAATTAAAAAGAAAAAAAAGTTACTTAAAATCTTTATACCATGAAAAGCATTTCCTCAATCCAAATTCAAACTCAATATGAATTTGACACTAGGTTTATTTCATACTCCCAAGTCAAGTTGGATAGGATTGGATCAGGTCCAAGTTAAGTAGGTCAGTCGGATTGGGTTTGGACAGACGAGGTTTAGGTCAAACCATGGTGGATAAGGTCCACATTGGATTGAGTTGAATTGAGTCTATGCTAGGTCGAGTCAAGCTAGGTCTACGACAAGTTGGAAAATCACCAAGTTGAGTCGAGTTGGACACATCTCAAATCAAATTGAGTCGGATGCACCTTAGGCTGAGTCAAGTTAGACGCACCTCATACCAAGTCGAGTAGGATCTACCTCAAGCAAGTAAAGTTGACCCACCTCGAGCTAAGTCAAGTCGAGCCCACTTTAGGATAAGTCAAGTTAGGTCCACTAGGCCAAGTAGTGTAGGGTCCATTTTAGACTCATATAAGACTGAGTCAAGTCACCCACCTCAGGTTAAGTTAAATGACTTCCACTCAGGTTAAGTTGATTTGGGCCCACCTTGGGCTTAATTAAGTTGGGAGTTAGTTAAGTTGAGCTTACCTTAGACCAAGCCAAGTTGAGTCCATATCAAGCAGAGTTGAGTTGACCCAAATTGGATCGTGTCAAGTCGAGCTTGTGTCAATCTAAGTTTATTTGCACCCACGCCCGATTAAATTGTGTCGAGTTGAATGGAGTTAAACCGTCTTAGGTTTAAGTAAAGTCAAACCTGCATCAACTCAAGTAGCGTAAGGCCTTTGTTGGGCCAAGTATAGTTATGTCCATGTTAGCTTGAGTAGAGTGGCACCCATATCAAATCGATTCATGTTAGGCCCACATTAAATAAACTCAAGTTAGACTCATGTCAAATAGAGTCAAGTTAGGCCCATGTCAGATAGAGTCTAGTCAGATCCATGTTAGGCCAAGTTTCGTTAGGCTTACATATGGCCAAGTTAAGTTGAGCCCACCTTGTCACATCCTAGCCGGATATTACATATTTAGAATTAAAATAATAGAAATATTAATAAACTACATTTATTAATGAAACACTTTCCCAAAATCGCGAGAAAATTAAAACTTTAGTTTATCTACGCCAAAAGATAAAATTCATAAATACGTTCAACGCTTACAAATATAAAATGATTCATAGTAACTGTTTACAAAAATTAATTCATAAAATCCATAAAGATAATCCCAGGTAAAAAAATTCCCATGCTGACCCCATTCCAGCTCTAAGTATCCACATGCTCACCTACATCAACATCTGCTCCCATGTAACGAGTTACATGATCATCGCTAAACACACAAAGATATGGTGAGCTCAAAATAAAAATACATTACAAGGTACATTGTAATAACAATTTAACCCCTAACACTTATGATACACTTCAAACCTCAGGCCCAAACATTCGTATCTTCCTCTGGACGCCTCTTGATCCTACACCCTTTGATGATTACATTAATCGATCCTTACTATCATGAGTGTCTACTCGCCCCTCCGACTACAGGCCACCACCTATAGTCCACACATGGGAATGATCTTGTCACAGTCACAATCTACACAATCAAGTGGAGTTCCCTAATACAAACCGCAGTCCATATTTGTCCCAAGACTACAAAACTCGTCAGATAACACCGAGGAGGAAAAATTTTTGAACTCATTAATACGATCCACGATCTCGCACACTCTATTGGACTTCCAAAACCACCTGGCTACAACCTCGAGTGGCCACGTGTTAGCCCAATATAAGTTACACTCATAACTGAGCCCCCAAAAAAGCATTGCCTCAAGACCTCCATCCAAAGCTGTGTAGAATCTTCCTCACAATCCATTTTTGCACCTGGAACCGTCTGGCGCCTCCCTCGCATCGCTCGGCAAGAACTGAATCCAGACCGCCTGGCAGAACCCACACGCTGCCAAGCACCATACACCTTCTAGTGCCTCTGCCCCTTCTGCCAGGCACCACATGAGTTTAGTGGCCACTGCCACTATTTTGGGTCTCTATCGCCTGGCAGCTCATCCCGCGTCGCCATGTGCCATACCAGTAGCGCAAGTACTACTAGTTTTGGCATTTTGGACAGGTCCTAAAGGACCTCAAACACTCAACATTCAATTTATAGCACAATTTCAATTATCTAGTCATAATCCTATGACTCAATCCCAATTCAACTTACTCATGGTTTTACAATTTAGGTCATGTGATTATTCAATTATCAAGGTGATTCACTCACACATGATCTTTTACCAAGTAAACATACCACACTGAATTAAATCCCATTGCACATAATTAAAGATGTCAAACAAACATTGTACCACATCACAGTCTAGAAAACATCACCTTTAACCTCTTTTAATCCCAATCATCACACAATCATGCATATATTTAATTTAATTACATACTTATGTTTTCTTCTCACATCCTATGCCCAATTTCACAATATTATGCACATAATTTAAGGATAACCACACAAAGACACCAAACACTAAAACAGAAATAGATTGCCCCACTACCCTGATGTGTCGCCTGGCGGCAGTTCATGTACTACCAGGCGATGCATACTATTATGCAAACTTCCAGATTTTCTGCACCTACGCGAACCCTAAAATCCCCAATCACCAATTTCAATACATATTTTGACATAATTTTAATGTTCAACATCATAAAGAGGTCATGCTTGTTTAATTTAAGATCATTTTCATGAAACATATCATAAATCATAATCAAAAATCATGTTTATTCATCCCCAATCCCAACATGAACCCTAACCCCCGTTCACTCTTCATACCAATTTCATGTAAAACATAATTCCATGCCCTTAATCACATCAAAATTCCACACAATTGTGCATGTATAGTCAATTTAAGCCGCGTAGACATCAAAGAACCACTAAAACCAACTGGTAACCTAGTTTGCGTTGCCTGGCGGGAAGAACATAGCCGCCAGGTGGTTCATCCCCAAAACCTAGAAAATTGGGTTCAGGCACATGTATCGCCTAGCGGGTCTTCAAGACAGTTGGCGGTTTCTGAAAAATTTTCAAAAACATGCACAATGACAAAATTTGACAGAAAGAGAGGTACACACAATGATCATACAACATCAAATCATATAAAAATTGAATTTAAACACATAAGGTTGCTCCCTAACCTGGATTCATCGCTCCAAACGTGTTTCTAGCTTTCTCCTTGATCTAAGTTGCCTTCCCTTTGATCTCCCACTATCTCCACCTCCTTGACACCCCTTTCCTTTTCCAGCCCTAAACTAATTTAATTATATTAAAATAAAATTCAATTCCAATCATAACCTCTCAATTACCAAGTACATGCACAATCATCAAGCCAATTTGTGTTTCTTGGTAATTTATACTTATATATACTCTGAACCATTTGAACTAGTACTATTCAACATCATAAGTTCTAGCATTATATGCCATAAAGGTTTCCACTACCCATATTTATTAAATAATTATTTAAAATTCTCGGATTTACACACCTTAAGCCAAATCTAGTCGTGCCACCTTAAGATGAGTTGAGTTAGGCTTTTCGCAAGCTATGTCGAGTCAAGCTCACCGAAGGTAGACTCAACTCGGGCTTACCTCAGGCCAAGTTGATTGGATCCCACGTGAAGCCAATTGAGTCGGGTCATAACAAACCGAGTCAAGTTGAGAAACATTGGACTAAGTCGAGTCAGGTGCTCCTCAACACGAGTCAAGTTAGGCCCATGTTAAACTTAGTTTAGATCAAACGATGCTAATTCAAGCTTAAATATGGTTGGCTAAGATCGAACCCACATCTAACAATGTCAGGTTCGGCTAAACCCGTGTTAGGTAAGGTTGACCTTCTCGAGCAAAAAATGGTTGGGCCCTAACCTTCCAATTAAGTTGTTAAGAGTAAAAATCAATTAAGGACTTATTAATATAAAATATTTAGGGATTAATTTACAATTTATAATACTTTAAGGATTTGTTCTCGCAGAAGAGTGCCCGAGATGCATAGTGGGTACAGTTCGTCCTCTTCACCAGATACTCAATAATATTTCTCTTTCTCTCTTTTTTCTCTTCGAAAATGTCTACCTTTTCTTTGGAGTATGGTGCCTGCTTTATATCGGTCCTTCCTCGTCCTCTGTTCGGTTACCCTATGGTGGTGGAATGTTGTTGGGAATGCCGAAACGGATGGGAACGTGGTCATGTACCCCCTACCAAGAGGGAAAGTGGTGCAGTTTTGAGAACAAATATCCCTCCTAAATCGGTCGTAGATCGGCCCTGAACATAAGTTCTCTTGAAATCGACCTAGTTTGTGGATCGGTTCTAGATCGGCCCATAGATAGTTTGGTCACGTATTGGTCCAGGTCGCGTATTGACCTAGCTTATAGATTGGTCGTCTGCTAGCCCAACGTCAAGGTCGGTCTCAAATCGGCCCGAGATAGGATGACTTTATGACCTATCTGGCCCATATCGACACAATGAATGGCATCAGCTAGGTCGGGCGAAGCCTGGTCTCTAGGGCGTACACTAACCCTCAGACCTCGAGCACCTTTTTAGACAATGGAGCGAAGAGGTCGTTCAGACTTCCCTGGCGTGTGTCTGAAGTAGCGTGCAGCGCGTGGCTAATGGGTTTGTGCCATGTGGGTTGACGTTTTAATTTCCCTATGCAAGAAAACTGCCATGCGTCTTTTCAACATTTAAGACAGCTTCTCTCACACGCTTCTCTTATGTTTTCTCTGGAGATTTTTTGAATCTCTTCCCATTTCGTTTTTTGGTGCTCTTACTTCATTTTCTCTTGCGCTTCTCCTCGCGATGGTCGCAATTCCAGGCATCTCCGACAACAGGTGTTCTTTTTTGTTTCTCGCTTTTACTTTTGATTAATTTTCACACTTCTTCTATTGTGCTCCTTTGGTTTTCTGGTGTTCTTTGCCGTTTGTCGCATGTCTAGGGTTTTTAGTGTTGGTTTTATGAATGTTGATTCGAAGCTGTAGTTTTTTCGAGCTTTTTTGGGGAGAGTGATGTTTAGTTGCAATCGTCGATGGTTATTGTTTAATTATTTTCTTGGTGGTTTTGCAGTTTCGTCGCTGAACTTAGGTTGAGGGAGAGGTTTGTTTGTGCCGTGATTTGGTTAAGAGGTATTTTGTTTTATCTGTACTATGATGACGTCTTATGATGATTTCTATCCCTGGGCGCCGTTACCCCTTCGTAGAGAGACGTCCAGCTTCACTTCGGACAACTTTATAGCTTGGTTCCGCCGTGGACAACCCTTGTGTTAGAGTGACGAAGAGGATGTTCTTGTAGTTCGATGTGAATTAGACGAGCCGGTTTGTGCAAATGAGTCTAGCGATCGGTTAGGGCCGTTTTGTTTCTTTTATTCGACCTTGTTCTCTAAGGTTGGTCTTCGTCTTCCTCTAAGTTCTTTTGAGAAGGGTGTGTTGTCTATCCTGAATGTCGCCCCGAATCAACTCCACCCGAATAGCTGGGCTTTTATTAGGGGTTTCCACATTCTATGTACTCATTTTGGAGTTGTACCGACGCCAAATACCTTCCTGTATTTTTTTGAGATGAAGAAAAATCTGAGACAAATGTGGCTATCGGTGAATAATGTTGGAGGTAGGGGTTTATTAACGCTGTTCCAGTCTTCTTACAAGGGATTCAAGGGTGCTTTCCTTAAAGTTAGGGCTTCCCCACGTAAGGCCGACCTCCTGACTGGATTTCCTTTGTACTGGACCCAAAATCCAGCAACTTGGGAGCTCGGCAATTAGCCGACCTTACTCCTTCTGAGAGGGAATATTGCCTCATGTTGGGAGAACTAGGGGTGACTTTTGACACTAAACAACTGATTCTCTTGGAGTTCCAGCCGGGCAACCTCAAACTTCACATTAGTACATGCATAATATCTAGACTTTCAAGGAAATTACTTTTTGATACATTCTAACCTTGTGTATATTTTTGTAGAGGCGCGAATGGGAATGACCAAGCAAGACCTGGCTCGTCGTTTGAGGAGTATGAAGGCTATCTCCTATGATCCTCCCACTCCGGAGGTATTGCCAGTGCTTTCAGATGTAGAGGAGACCTTGTCTAGACCGAGTTTGAAGCGGCGACGTCCAGTGGGGATTTCACGAACTCCAAGTGAGGATGCGGTCACAGCTTCTGTCAAGTTAGAGCATACGCTCTCTTCCAAGGGGACGATGCTTGTTGAAGGTTCAAGCAACGTTTGTCACAGTTTCTAGGACTCGAACTTTAACCATACTGCTCACAACCTTTCTCATAACATTTTCGAAAGGGATTTACAATGTTTGTTGAACCAAGAAACTTCCTTCCTTCAGGAGGATGCTCACGCATTTCTTCACAAGGCTGGTGTATTGATAGTTGCTCTTTGCGGTAAGATGAACCGCTTAAGTGTGGTCGATGATCAATGTAGCAAGGAGATGACTCTTATTCGGTCTAAGTTGACATTGGCAAAAGAGGAGGTAGCTCGTCTTGTGGCTGAGTGGATAAACTCCAAGCGTTTAAGCAGAAGTTGGAGGAGAGCGGTAAGCGAGTGACTGACTTGGAAGCGACTATACGTCGGATGGAAGAGGAGGTTGCTGAGAAAGAGCGATCTTGGAGGGCTTTGGAGAAGAAGCTCGCTAATGAAGCCGCTTCTACTTACGGTCTTGGTTTTGAAGCTGCTTTGGAGCAGATGCAACTCTTGTGCCCTTCTGCTGAACTTTGAACTTTATGAATTATGTGTAATTGTGTTTACCGTTATACCGCTTCGTGAAGTAATTTGATCTAACTGGTGTATCTAAGACAATTTTCCTGGAAATAGGTTTAGTAGACATACCTTTTCGGCTGACTTATATGCGAGATTTTCCAAGCTTGGTGGAGTTGGATGTTGCAGGTCCTTTGGTGTAAGCATCAACCGAGTTCTTACTGATGGTGTAACCCTCAGCCGAGGGCCTTCCGAGGTGATGTGGGGGGGGGTTCATGTACCCTCATTCCGATCTGCCTAACCCTCAGCCGAGGACCCTTCGAGGTGATGCGGGAGGTGATGAGTCCATCTTCAAGAGTAAGGAAGCCAAAGAGAAGCCATGCGGAAATGATGAGGCTTCCATGAAGAATGATGAAGGTGCGGAAGCTAGAAGATGAGAGGAGAAATGAAGCGGCAATGGTGTTTGGAGAAGCTCTCAAGTGAGGTTGGGCCAACACTAAAGGAAGGGGGCTAGAGGAAACCAAGAAGGAGGACTCTAGCCTAAGTTGATTCACAAAAGGAGAGGAGTCTGGAGTCATCTCAACAGAATTTCTTAGTATTTTCATGAATGAAAATACAAGGGTCCTAAGCTCTCTATTTATAGGCTAAAATGAGACCAAGGAGTCTCCCAAAAGTGGAGGGAAAAAGGAGTCTAGGAAGTTGAATTTTGGAGCCAAAAAGGAGCATGTGGGAGGTGTGACTTGCCACCTAAGCAAGTCACACTTGTCTTGCCATGGGAAGCTAACTCTCATCCTTGGAGATCAAGTTTGAGAAGCTTCT
>Ga0099823_1005998_pt1 | contig 12216 bp, 10 predicted proteins | sample CowpearedBW_FD_76831 | JGI IMG/M metagenome (GOLD analysis project Ga0099823, IMG submission 76831) | Root nodule microbial communities of legume samples collected from California, USA - Cow pea red BW | ecosystem: Host-associated > Plants > Roots > Nodule | place: USA: California | collected... | reverse complement strand
CTCCCTCAGAAACACCGTAGCAGAGAAGAGAAGAGGAGAATTTGGGTTTCATTTTAGCAAGGTAATACTTTTTTATTCTTTAAATGTTTATTCATTTATTTACTATTTATTGGCCTGCTACTCATTAAACTATAACCGTGCTATCATTTATACATATTTATACTTAGTAACCATAACTTATTATAATACTTTATTATGTCATAAATAATTATTTATTATTTCATTCAATACATGTGCATAACTAGTTTCCGATTAAAGGTGGTAAAATGGATTTTCTGAAATTATTAAGAAAGATGATTTAAATAAACCTATTCAAATATTATTTTCCTAAATAGATCTGTTGGAACATTATTTTTTTAAATGAACCTATTTAATTTTTGTTTTGCTTTTCTAAGATCGTTTTTATAGAATAATATTTTTTTTAAAGAAAATTATTTAAGTAAATTTATTGGAACATTATTTCCTTAAATACAGGAACATTATTTCTTCATATTGCCTTATTTGTTTTTTTTTTTTCTTTTTTTCTAAAATGAGAAGAAAAAAAATTTAAAACTAAAATTAAAATTATGAAAAATTAATTAATTAAAATATTAATTTTAAATTTTAATTATTTTAAGAGAAGGAATAAAATAAAATAAAAATTATAAATTTTTTAATATAATTTAAAACTAAATCTACTATCATTAATTTATTGAAAAAGAAAAATTTTTATGATCAATAATAATAAGAGCAAATACAATAATATTCTAAAATCTTAAAATTATATTTTATTTCAATTAGTTTTTTACAAATTATTATAGTAGTAAAATATTTTATTCTAAATATATTACAAAATTAATATATTTTAAAATCTGCAAACAAATATAGTATAACACTTTTTTTTTAAATGGATGGAAGTCAAAATTTTAACTGAATTTTTTATGTTCTTATCAGAAATTACTTCGAAATTCAACTTCCCAAAAGTTGAATTGTGAAAAGATTTTTTCGAAGACGAAAAAAGTTAAAAAAATCAAGCATTGAAAATAAAAATAAAAAATTTAAAATAATTACTTAAAAATGTTGAAAGTAAATTTTAATTGCTTTGATAGAAAAAATACAAATTATTTAAAAGTGAATAAATTTTAGTTTTGTAATACTAATTTTGTAATATAATGTAAAATAAAATTTATTATTATTATGATAATAGTTCGTAGAAAAAAGACGAATAGAAAATAAAATATAATTTTAAACTTTAAAACATTATTATTGATCATAATTCTTTTTTAACTTTTTAATAAATTAATAATAACAAATTTAATTTTAGATTATATTAAAAATATCTTAAATAATTTTTTATTTTATTCCTTCTCTTAAAACAATTAAAGTTTAAATTCAATGTTTTAAATTAATTTTTCGTAATTTTGATTAAATTTTTAATTTCTTACTTTCCTTTCATTTTAGAAAAAAAAAAGTTTTATTTGTTTTGTTATGTTCGGTTGTTGCTGGCTAAAAACACATTGAGATAGATATACACATACGCTATAATTGGGTAGATTTTGATCCATCCCACAACCCTATTTTCAAGTATTTTGAATTGATAACAACGTTTGGTAAACTAGGTTAAGCTATTTTTACTCCTTTTTTATATTTTTCTGTAACAAGGTCAACACAACTTATGTGCTTCCACTTTCAATGATTAATAATATAATATTTCATCTACCATTCATAAATCATTGTTTTTCTTTTTCTTCCTCTTGTCTTGTCCGTATTCATCTATAAGAAAAAGAAATCATTTTAATTCCCTAAAATAGAGAACCCAAAAAAAACACGTGGGCCTAACTCCAAATTCTGAGCCCAAAAATAGTTCAGGGAACGGCATATTCGCATCCCTTGAGGGACGATAAAGTACCAGTCACGTACCGCCACGTGTCGGAGAGTAAAGGAAAGAGAACCATACATCTATCAAAGAAGCTATAAGTGGCGACGCGAGTCTCTCACCGCTCGGAATCAAATATTCCAGAAATCATCGCATTCCCTTCGCTGCCCCTTCCCAATTCCCTTCCCTGGTACTCTCTCGCTCTCTCGCTCTCTCGCTCTCTCTCTTTCTCTCTCACGTTCTTGAAATTATTTGTTTTGTTTTGAATTTTGATTTCATTGTTTCGGGTTGCTTCAATTTCAGTTCCGTTTGTTAATTGTCTTCTCCGTTGGTATGTTTTGTTTGTCGCTAACCCTAACCTAATTTTTCCGGTTCGTGATTCAGTGGTTCGAATTTAACCGTTAGATCTCGCTGTCTAATGTTGCTTATATCGATTTCAGTTTGTTGGATGACAAAATAACCTTTTTTTTCTTCTTATTTTCCGTTTCTGATGTTGCAACGTTTTGGCATTGAATTTCGTCCTCTTTAGGCGTTGTGAATTGTGATGTGTTATTTATGACAGTGTTGTTTGTGGAGTATGTTATGATTATGTATTTGGGTTAGGTTATGGTAACAAAATTTTGTGGGATATTTTGGAGTTCGTCCTCTGTTGGTGTCATAAATTGTGATTTTAACTTGGGTTTTTCGTCTTTGTTCCATTTTTGGGTGAATTGAAACGCAGATTGTCAATTGGATCTTCATGAGTTCAGCAACCACTGGAGCATACTTCGTTTCCTGTGTTTCGGGAAACAAGAACAACGACCTCCTCTGCTGGGTTTTGCTCTTCTTGCTGCCTAAGTTTTTGGGAACTCCATTTGCCTACATCAACTTTCTCTTGATTCAGGCCATTGACAGGAGTCCATCTGCGGTGGGGGTTTTGGGAAACTTTGGGGTGGTTAATCTATAGTCATTTTTAGTTTGGTCATCAGCAGCAGCATATTTGGATCCCTGATTTCTGAGCGGTGAGAAATGGTTTCCTCTCAGTTTTCTGGTTTTACGAAGGGCGGTTACAAACCGTCACAGACTCACTTACTCTTTCCTGCAAACCTTCCTGATACTGTGAACACGGAGCATGTTGAGCTAGATTTCTCTGATGTATTCGGCCCAGTTACTGTAGATTTGAACAACATTGATTGCACTACTGGTGAACCTGTAGAAGACGTGAATGAGCTGGTTTATGATGACCCACCAGTCATTCACACCCGATCTCATTCTCTGGTTGGCCCTTCTACTTGTGTTAGTCAATCACTTAAGCTTAGCAAACTCACCATACACGAGACTGAGGATTCACTGGAACTAGTGGATTATGTTGATGAAGAGACCTTTAAGGACATCAAAGAATCCTCCTTTGTCGAAGAGTCTTTGAAAGATGAAGACGGCAATATCTCGAAAACCCAAAGAGTTAGCATTGAAGATTTTGATATTTTGAAGGTTGTGGGGCAGGGTGCATTTGCTAAAGTATATCAAGTGAGGAAGAAAGGTACTTCAGAAATATATGCCATGAAGGTTATGCGGAAGGACAAGATTATGGAGAAGAACCATACTGAATACATGAAAGCTGAGAGGGATATCTGGACAAAGATAGAACACCCTTTTGTTGTTCAACTCAGATACTGTTTTCAGGTACTTAATTTCGAAATGGCATGCCCTTTTCTTTTCTTCCTGCTTTTACTATCATTGTGTATTTTACACAAAATCTAAATGAACATTTTATTACTATAAGTTATGGATATCCAGAATTGTTTTCTTTGTTAGTAAAATGCTAACTCATGTTACATCTTACGCTCTTTCAGACAAAATACAGACTGTATCTTGTGCTTGATTTTGTAAACGGGGGCCATCTCTTCTTCCAGCTTTATCACCAAGGCCTTTTCAGGTGAGTTTAGCTTTGAGATTTTTTGTTTCTTCTGTTTCTGTTTTTAATCTGCGGGATTAATTTGTGGTTCTATTTTTCGTCTACTGTTCAGAGAGGATCTAGCACGCATATATGCTGCGGAGATTGTTTCTGCAGTTTCTCATCTCCATTCAAATGGAATAATGCACAGGGATCTGAAGCCTGAAAATATTCTACTGGACGCTGATGGCCATGTACACTGTCCTCCCTCCCTACCTTCCTCATGTTTTTCATAATGACTTTTTAAACCGTGCTTCCATACCTGTAATAACTGAACAGTTTTTCTTTTTTGATCTACTAGGTTATGTTGACTGATTTTGGCTTAGCAAAACAATTTGAAGAGAGTACAAGATCAAATTCGATGTGTGGTACATTAGAGTACATGGCACCTGAAATTATTCTAGGCAAAGGCCATGATAAGGCTGCTGATTGGTGGAGCGTAGGTGTTCTACTGTTTGAGATGCTTACTGGAAAGGTTTGCATCTCTTTCCTTCTTAATTTGTAAGGCTGGTTTTTCTGTTGGGTCTTTGTAGTTTAGATTGTCTTTTTGGGGGGTATGAGGGTCTGTTTGCATACTAGTTGAGGGAAAATCTCACTTAGTAAATATAATTGGCTCTAAATTATGAATTATGGGGTTTAAGAGGAGTGAAGTCTGTGTCAAACTTATACTTGCATCAAATACTACCTAATCATGGCTCAATAATACACTTTTACAGTGTTTGATGTTTTTTCCTATTGTTTCCTGGCTGCCTTAGGGTGCAAGAAAATTTATCCAAAAGAAGTACCTTCTTTGAAAGCTACATGTTTGTACCTGTTTTGGAAGATATCAAGAAACTATTATTGGTTCTCTGAAACCAAAACACTAGTCTTAATTATGTCATTTACATGTCAATAATATATTTTCTTTCTTTTTAAAGTTTTTTTTTTTTTTTTTAACAACTCTAGCCAGCATAAATGTGGTTTGTTCAAGTTTTCCTTTTCTGTCGGTTTTTGTTGTGTTATAATTGCACGATTTATTAAATGTTTAGTTGGCAATAGGATGATAATGTTTTTCATTGATTTTGAAATGCTAAAATATTTTTGATTTAGTAACAATGTTCTTATCTTTAAACCTTAGTGTATAAATATTCAATTCAATTTATTGAATTCAATTAAAGTGTTTTCCTGTTCCGTGCTAGTTCTTGTGGAGTTATGATTGTGTGATTTATTCCCATAGGATAGTATACTTTAATTGATTGTATAACGGTACATATTTTTTTGGTTCAGTAAGTCAATGTTCATATCTATGAATGTGAATTTTGGGAATTTCTGGGACAGTATGACCACATATATTATTTGGTTCATTGTTTTTGTTATTGTAGTACTATATATTTGTTAGTTGTAATGTCGTGGGAACTGAATAGCTGCTTGGTCTTTTGGAGTTGCTAAATGTTTGTTGATGTTTTCTCACCTCCTCTGCAGCCGCCTTTCTGTGGTGGGAGCCGTGACAAAATTCAGCAGAAGATAGTTAAAGACAAGATCAAGCTGCCAGCATTTTTGTCAAGTGAAGCACATTCACTGTTGAAAGCGGTAATCACTACTCCACAGAAATTATTTTCTTTGATTGTTTTGATATAGTTAATCATCTTCATAATCTATATCTTATATATTATTATTTGGTGTAATTATGAGCTACTTCACATTAGACTTGATATATTTTAAACTGGCTTTCTCTACTTAAGCATGGAGTGAGTGGTGAACTAGACCACTAGAATTTTGTTTTCTGGTATCTTTGCAGATACCGTAAAATGTTTGAGATCATTGTATCTTTTAGTGGTTGCAAAAATTGCGAGACAATTACTAATTGGATTAACTTAGAAGTCTTATGAACATTGGTCTGGAAAATGACTTAACTTCCAACATAGTTGTTTAATCAACCAAACTAACGTGTACCGAAGCAAATAAAATACGGAGGTACAAATACCTATGAGATTGTTAATTGTCCTAAACTGAAGGTTATTAATAAAATTAGTGTTAGTTTTCTTTTGGGCATGATCACTAATGCATCTATTGCGATGCTTTTTTTCCGTTGACTTTTAAAAGGATCCAGTTTGTCACAAATATGAATTATTGTTTTCTTAAAATGCTGTAGAAAATTGACAACTTTTCTTCGTTGTAAGAGATTTCAATTCCTTGATTCGCATTGTATTGAGTTTTTCTACTATTGCAGCTGCTACAGAAGGAAGCAACGAAGCGCTTAGGTTGTGGAGCCCGGGGGGTTGAGGAAATTAAGGGACACAAGTGGTTTAAACCAATCAATTGGAGAAAACTGGAAGAACGAGCAATCGAGCCAAGCTTTAGGCCAGAAGTAGCTGGTACGCACTGTGTTGCCAACTTTGAGAAGCGCTGGACTGATATGCCTGTTGTGGACTCGCCAGCTGCCAGCCCAAATGGTGGAAACCCCTTTAAGGACTTCTCTTACGTCAGGCCTGCACCCTCTTTTCTTCAGAGGAATAGCCCTGCCTACTGACTAGACAACTTGTAACGCCTTTTACTTAAGCTGCATGTTTTTATAGTACTCCTATTCTTTTCATTAGGTAGTTGCCTGTATCTGGATGCGTGAACAGTGAGTAAACTGTCACAATTGCCTACACTAAAGAATTTCTTGTGCCCCTAGCTAGGACTTGTGTGAACTTTGCAGGTTGTGAGTTCAGTCACTTATTTATGTGCCTTGCGGCTCCACAATTGTATTAAGCTGTCATGCCTGGAGGAAATAAATTGCGTTTTTTATACCCTGATACCGTGCACCTTCTCTTCCACCGGGCTCATAAAGTACTGTGCTTACTTAGCACTATCTGTCATGGGATTTTAAGGATGCTGAAAGTAATTTTTGCCCACAGCCAATTTTACGATTTGGAAATTAAGTTTTATCAATCAATAGCGATTGCTTCAAAATTTCTAATATAGTAAAAGGTTATGTACTTTTATATGTTTCTACTGGAGTATGAATTAGAATCCCAGTAATTATAGTTCCTAGGATAAATTAAGTTCTGAAACTATTAATTTAACTGCACAATCATACTAATTGGTTTTATTTTAATAATCTAGAATTATATACGTTGATTGATTGTACTGTTTTGTTTTGATACTTTTATTTGCATTAACAATCAGTGAAATATGTATTAATTGCGGATGTTTATTCAAATTAAAAACTTAAATATGATAAGTATTCAAACTACGGATGGCAAAATGGGTCTGGCCGGCTTGCCAATCAGTCCAAAAAAGGACGGGTTGGGCGAGCCAGCCCGCCAGTCCCTTTTTTCTTTAATTTTATGTTTAAAATTATAAATAATTAAAAAAGAATACTTTTTTTTATATTACATTAATAAATTTATATATATAAAATAAATTTATAAACAAAATTTTAATAAAAAGTTAAAAAAAAGAGATGAGCCTGCCGGTCCGCTAGCCTGCATAAAATCGGAACGGATTACAGTTTTCAGCCCGTTTATTGATGGCGGTCGGCCCGACCCATTTTGTCACCCCTTCAAACTAATTCTTAAGTCCAATATTACGTCTTCTTTTTAGTCAACAACTGGATGATTTCAATTCTAATAATTATAGTAATTATTAACTTGAATTTTTTTTAATACCTCAATTTAAAGTAATTGTTTTTTTATTCTTTTAAAAAATAGCCTGCACAAATTAGTCTTTGAAAATCAGTGTTATTTCATGTTTGCTTATTTGATTGATATTGTTGTTGTTTGCGTAAAATAAAATTTGGACATGTCGGTCCTTTTTTATTTTTTATAATTTTTTCCTAAATTTATAATGTTGCAGGAAAAGGATTACAAGATTTGTTTTCTCTAAATAATAAATTTAGTTGGCTGAGGAAGGGTGAAAATCACGTTTTCCCTAGATTGTGGTCGTGAAATTTATCTTTTCCAGAAAATGAAATTGATTTGACGAGTAATGATGCCAATTTTTTGGAAGACTAATTTCTACTTTTTTATAAGGATAAAATGAATAAAAGAAATCCTTACAAGATTAATTTCTGCATTTACTTTTTGAAGAAATTTAAAATCAATAGTGTGAGGCTACAAACATATTTAACACAGTATTTTTTGTGTAAGGTTTTTGTTGGATGAGGTTTGGGGTGATTTTGAACCTAGAAAATAAACAGAAAAGGTGGATAAAGAAAGGAGGAACAGATGGCCAAGAGCTACCATGCATGCTGACGTTATTCGTTTGTAGCTTCTAGTTTTGTGAGAAAGAAGCAACCAACATTGCTGAGAGCATTGCCTTCGTTTGAAATAAGGGTCATGGCTTCTCTGCTTCCCACAACTGCAACAACACTTCAACATAATCGCACCATCTGCTTCTCTCCTCTCAAACTCAGCATCCCAATTACCATTTCCTTCTCAACAAACCGTTGCAAGAGTACTTCTGTAAAGTGCAATGCAGTTTTTGGTGATATTCCCAAAGACTTGTTGGAGACCACTTTTCACTTGGACCAGTTTTCTGTCTTCCAATCAGTGTTAGTGAAGTTTCAGAATGTAACTGAAGATTTATCAGACGTGCAGAGGTGGGGGTTTGTGGTACTTGCAGGGCTGACATGGGCCTATTTAACTGCGAGGCCGGGTGTCCTTGTGGGCGCCATTGATGCATTCCTTTTGGCCCCTATTCAACTGCTTTTGGACAGTTTATCTGGAAGAAGAAATCTTAAAAGGACTGATTTTCTTATTGGGGATAAACTAGGAGAAGGGTCTTTTGGTGTTGTTTATTCAGGTGTTTTGGTCCCAAAGAATGTAGATGCACAAGAGTTGATGCAAAAAAATGGAAGAGACAAGGTGAAAAAGTTGGATGCCAAATCTAAGGATAAAGTCATTCTTAAAAAGGTAGACTCATGATATTCGTTTATTTTCCGATGCTTCCTTTGTTTATGGAGTCATTGTTGGAACTAAATGGATATGATTTACTGACATTGCTTCTCACTTACTGTTTTTGAATCAGCTCCGGTCGTATGTTCCCATTTGTTTCTTCAATATAATAACTATTTTTTTTTTCTGTTCACTTTGAAGTCTTAAGGGTTTGAGGGAAAAAAGTGGGAAATGTGCTGTGGAGGTTTAATTATAGCCATTCCTTCTTACAGAGGATAGAATGATTGATGCAGAAGAGTTAGACAGCTATTCAGAAAAGGAAGCTAACTCCCCATGTTTCTTTTGTTTTGGAGGATTATATGATCCTTTTGTTCTTTCTTTTCCTCAGAAATTTCTCCTTTTTCATAAAGGGAAAATAGATATATAGACTAGATTTCGAATATTTAATCTTTATGTTGTTGATGGTAAATTCAAACTTGTGTGCTGACTTGATTTATCATCTCTCAATTTACATATGATGTTGTAATTCTTTTTCTTTTTCTGTTTATAATCATAAAGCCGGTTAAATGTACTCAGGAGCTGACTCACGGAATGTGCAGGTAAAGGTTGGAATTGAAGGGGCGGAGGAATTTGGTGATTTTGAGGAGTGGTTCAATTACAGACTCTCCCGAGCAGCTCCCGAAACATGTGCCAAGTTTCTTGGAAGTTTTGTAGCTGACAAAACCAATTCACAGTTCACAAAAGGTGGAAAATGGCTAGTTTGGAAGTTTGAGGTGCTATACCAAATATTCCCTTTAGATAAATATAGAGCCATAGGTTGCCTATCCATGCAGCCATGCATCACTTAACTCATGAATTTTGTCATGATATTGAATGACGTTGTGTGCTTACCCACCTAGTTGGATAAGGCTTTGCTGTGGTTTGTTATGGTGAATTTAATTCCAAAATGTTGTCATGAATATGGAACAATAGTAACTTAATGCATGCAGATATGCTCCAAACATATTTTATGATATACCAACTATTCCATAAACTAATTGCAGGGTTGTCCACATCACAGGGAGGGCGATCTCTTGCTGATTACATGGCTGATCAAAGCTTCCCATCAAACTTAGAGTCTACCATGTTTGGACGTGTCTTGCAGGGTGTAGACTCTTCTAAACGAAATGCACTAATCATCAAGCAAATAATGCGCCAGATCATTACTTCTCTTAAGAAAATTCACGACACTGGAATTGTTCATAGGGATGTTAAGCCTGCCAACTTGGTAGTTACCAAACGGGGGCAGATTAAACTCATCGATTTTGGTTCTGCAACAGACCTTAGAATTGGAAAGAATTATGTTCCCAATCTTACCCCTTTGGATCGTGACTACTGTCCCCCTGAACTGTATGTTCTACCAGAAGAAACCCTGAGTCTTCCACCAGAGCCAATTGCAGCTTTCCTTTCACCAATCATGTGGCAGGTTTTATTTATATACTTTATTGATGTAGTAAAAATTCAGTTTCTTCCCTAAAGGGTGACATCGTGTCAGTTTTAGTAAAATTATATAATACGGGTGAACTTTGTTAAAGCATTATATAGGACAATATATTCACTGAATCCTGTATAATTAGTTAAGGCACTTCTTTTAAATGAATGTCTCAATAGCACATTGACTTAAGTGAGTACTGTTATGGCTAGCATTACTGTATTAGAAACATCTTCACTGGGATTTCTAAATTGCTCCAAGCCTGAGTTATTCATTTTCCTATAGATTTTGCATCATCAGCTAGTAATTACAGATTGTGGCATGATTGACATCGTTTGGTAATTAATCTGTATGGTATCATTTCATTCAAGTACACGCACATTTTCAATGTGCATGGATCATCCCATGATTTTTCCTCTTCCCTGTTTGTTTTTGCAGTTAAAGAGTCCTGATCTGTTTGATATGTATTCTGCTGGGATTGTACTCCTGCAAATAGCAATTCCAACCTTAAGATCTTCAGCTGCTTTGAAGAATTTCAATTTGGAGATAAGAACATGTGGATATGATTTGAACAAATGGAGAGCCTCTACTCGCATGAGGTCTGACTTCCAAATTCTTGATAGTGACTCTGGAAGAGGTTGGGACTTGGCAACAAAGCTTATCTCCAAGAGATGTTCCCAATTAAGAGGACGTTTATCTGCTGCTGCTGCTTTGAGGCATCCTTATTTCCTTCTGGGTGGGGATCAGGCCGCTGCAGTCCTTTCAAAACTAAGCTTTTAAAGCACAAAGTGAGCTACTTAGAAATGCTATGTAGGTATACTTGTTCCATTCTGTGATTGTTTCATTTTTTTCACCTGGTCCATATTTCTGACTCTTAAATAAGCTTCAGCAAATCCCTGTTGGCTCCTGAACATGTGTCTACAGTGGTACACTAAGTAATTAGATTTGCATATGGAAACAATGATTTATATTGACTTAATTAAACAAGATGCATTTGAATCGTTGATAAAAAAAAAAAAAGATGCATTTGGATCTTTATGCAAGCATCTAGAACTTTATATGGTTGACTTTTGCACCTTAAGGTTGTTAGGACAATTAGTTGTTAGTTGTAATAGTTAATTAGAGGGGAGTTCTGAAGTAAGTAGATAGGAGTAGGATCTAAGGAAGGGATAATGATATCAGTATCACTTATAGACTAAGCTATTGCTCTCTGAAAGGAGAAATCCAATCAGTTTTATTACAAAGGAGCAATTGCACAAAAGAAAAAAGGGAAATCTTCAAGCTGAGGTAGCATGAGTAAGTGAAGAGGTTGTTACAAACCAGAGCTGGTATAAGTAGTGGGAGGCGGTTTGATGTGGGAGAATACTTTTATTTGTGTCTCATGAGGCAAAGGGGAAAGGGGGTTATGCTATGACTTTCTGTTAGAGGAGCTATGCTCTGAGCAATTAAAAGTTATCTCCTTTTGTAGTTTCTTTTAAATTGCAAATAACATACAATTCTGTAGTGCCTTCATATTTTCTGCTTTTCTTTTTAACACTATAATATTGGTCTGTAACACCTATGATTACACTCATAATATGCAGGGACAGTATACCTATTTGTTTTTGCTCTTTTGATGAGTGCATGCCATATCACTGTTAATTGAAGTTCTCTTTGGCAATGTTATTGCAAAACGTCTGTTTCCTTCTGGAGGAGCTCGTATGATATGGATATAATGGCATCCCATCTAAATGCCGACTAATTTATATATTTACAAGCAGAAATCCGCAGAATTTTTCCCTATTTTCTATGTTTAAGCCTGAGAACCTTCAGAAGATCTGAAAGGAAAAAGCTATGATAGCTGCCTAGCATGTTGGCGGTCTAAATTCATACATACCTTGTTTGTTATCTGTTTGCCTATATGATATAAGCATATCTCCTCTCAAAATCAATGGCTGATTCAAAATGAGGAAGGAGTACTCAATGGTTTACATTTCTCATGATTTTTTCTTCAAGGGGTAAATATTCAGAGTTTGGCAGGATATGACCAGTAATGCCAATGGGTACACAAAATATAGAACTAAAGGAAGAGAGAGACAATCTGTTTTTTTTTTTTTTT
>Ga0099823_1005988_pt1 | contig 12221 bp, 9 predicted proteins | sample CowpearedBW_FD_76831 | JGI IMG/M metagenome (GOLD analysis project Ga0099823, IMG submission 76831) | Root nodule microbial communities of legume samples collected from California, USA - Cow pea red BW | ecosystem: Host-associated > Plants > Roots > Nodule | place: USA: California | collected... | reverse complement strand
GATGGGGTTGGATTGTTTAATAAACGGTCTGTGATGGGCTTGAATAATCAGATACATTTTGAGAGGTCCCTGGTCTCTGCTGAGGGGATATAAAACTGATACCCATTAGTCAGTTTCTATGTAACAACGTAAAATACTTTTACGTTTGAAAATATCCATCAGAAAGAGAACAGTAACATCTCATACTACGTGCTTCCATGGATCCTTCATTAGTTCCAGGTACACAATTTTTAACTCATACTTGAATATATTATATTATTGTATCTTATGCATATATTATTTCTATCACTGATATCATTTTTTTAGTCTTCTAGTCTCCTTTCACTTTTTCTATTATTTTTTTCATGAAAGTTGGAAACAATCAATGCTAGAATTTAAATATAATTGGTTAAACTTCTTAATCATGTAGTCATCTCCAATATCCTCTCATAATTTTGTTTCATAACTTTGTTTTGTTTTTGTTTTTTTTTTCTCAAACCACCTCAACTTGTTATATCTCCTCAGTAATATTTTTCAAACCTAATTTTCTTATCAACATTTTTCAAACCTTCAAGGATAGAGTAGGTGATATATTGATTAAATTGTTGAATGAATTTTGGTTTGACAAGACTGTAAATAACATTTGTTTGTGTTGAATTTCCAACATAAAAACATGTTTTAGGATAACGTGAAAGAATTTAATCATGGAGAGGTGTTTTAAGAATCTATCTACGAAAATAATAAAATTCAATGACAGAAAGAATTACAAACACTTAAGGTTCTATTTTTAAAAGTGGTGAAAATTATGATTTCTTATTTAAACAACTGATACTTCAAAAGTGGTAAATATTACATTGTTAAATTTAATAATTTTAATTAAAAAATATCTATTTCTAATTATCTTGTTATCATGAATATTTTAAGATTAATACCATTACAAGGTTAAATTTATTCATATTTAAATCTATTATGCATAACTTAATTTTCTTATATTTAAATTCAACTATATTACATGAAATGAAAAGTTTGTGGCAAAAGGTAATATTGGGTGTATCGATTCCCACTTTCCTTTTCAACAAAACCCAACATAAAATAAAGTTAGGTTAATTAGGAGTCCATTTGGAGTAAAATATTGGAGTTTGAGCAATCTTTCAGTGTTCTTCAAAATCTAAATATATAAAAGAAGTTATTAAGACAAGAATACTATTTTAAACTATAACTTAGAAAGTGACATGTCATAAAAATTTAAATTAAATGCTTGCATGTCAATATTCATGACATATGATACAATAATGGTTCTTTGAGAGCAATATATTAAATTACAAGATGATGACAAAAATTAATGACAACTCATAAAATCAAGTAATACTATTAATTTAGGGCCAATTCTAGAGGTAAAGATGATCTAGGATTTTGACAAATGTATATAAACACCATTTTTTTTACTAGCTAAAATGTTCATAAAAATTGGGTATAGTTGTATGATCTAGAGTGAGAAGCATTGTGATGATTTCATCTTTTTTGGAAGTTGAACACTTTGATTCCAAAGGCAAAGATGAGTGCAAACAAAAGTGAGAAACCAGCCACAACAATTGCCACCACTCCAAGAAAATCATGTTCAAACCCAAAATAGTTCTTCACAAATTCTTCAACCCTTTGGCCATTCTCAAGCTTGTGCATGTCATCTCCATATTGAGAAGCCACCAATCCATTCAAGGTCCATGCAACAGGGCAAATCCAATAGTACCATTTCCACCATATTGGTATTCTCTGAAATTGTTACAGTAAAAAAGAGTGTTTGTTATGGCATTGGGTTGTGTATACCAGTAGAATTGCTTGTAAATATGCTTCAAACTCTTACTTTAAATTCACAACTTCTATGCTTACAGGGTGTTTGATAAAAGAAAGCAAACCCAAGTAACCATTAGGAAGTGGCATTTTGTTTTAGAGTGAGCAGTGACATATAAGAAAAAAAAAATTTAAACAAGGTTGTGTGACTCACAGATAAGGGAATGACGAAGCCTGAGAAAAGACTCCATATTGCAAAGAATGCACTGGACAATATGGCAGCAACATGTGCATTGGGGGTGATGGCCATGGTCATCATACCATATAAGGTGAAGTATAAGAAAGTGAAGAACATGAAGAAAAGAAACCACAAGAACTTTGATGTGGTCCAATCGAATCCCATCATGGCATACACTATAATCCCATACATCAGGGTCTGAACCAAGATGTGAGGAAGTTCAATAATAACCTGCAAATACAAAACAATTATTAGAGTTCAACTTTTACAGTTCAATGATCTATTAGCTTTTGTTGTTGCTTTGCAGTTTGAAGTATGACAGATATGTATGCATCAAAAAACTCAAAATTTTAATCAACAGTGTGTGGAGTAGAAAAAGTGTGTTACTACTTTACCTGTGCAATTGCATATGGCAAAGCTGAATACATTCCGGCAGCTCTCTCTCTGTAAAAAACTGTTCTCTCTACAGCTATTATAGGCTGCACTGAGGTAGCATTTTGTACTCCAATGAAGGTAACTGCAGCATACATTGAGCCCATAGCATTGAAAAGATCTTGCTCTTTTCTCCTGTGATTTTCATTATTATGCAGTTATTAATAACCATCTAGGTGATAGATAATATTTGTTTTGAATTTCATTTTCACATCACTTTGTTTATATTATCTCCATGCATTGTTTGCTTTTTCACATACCTTTTCAGGCCAATGTCCCAAAATATGATCCCAAATAACAATGCTATTAGTATTGTGAATAGGAGTCTAACTGCAGTATATGATGTATTCCTCCAGTATGATAAATGTTGTTTCCATAGACAAGCTTTACATTGGGCTACCAAAGTCTGTGAATACTGACTATCAAAGTGTAGATCTTTTGAACCTTGAGGTGGTATACTAAGCTCTTGGACCAATTCTTTGTTTCTCCTATACAATTAGAAGCATCAGTAAGTGATTGATCAAAATCTTGATAAACAACCACATTAAAATCATCAACAATTGAGTCCATTTACTTTGAGAACACACTTGTGTTCACTTTCCAAACAGATGTTTGGAAAGGGGAACCACACAAAAGAATGATAGTAATGTATATAAAATTGAAAAGAGAAGGTTGAAACAGATAGTGAGAGTTAGAAACACAAAAAGGAAAAGTGAAAAGAAACCAAACAGCTACTGATTCTAATATGTGAGTGTTGGAAGTCTAACCGATATAGTTCTGAGTTTCTGTACACATTGGTGAAGTTGACCTTAAGACTTGCTTCTGTTCCTGCTGATGTTACTTCCAACATCCAGGTTGCAGGGTTATAACCATCCTTGATCTTAGGAACTCCTTCAATAGCCTATATCAATCATGCACTATAGTGAATATGCTATATTTATAATGCTAAAGAAGCAACTTATGTTTATATGTGTGTTGTGTGTTGAATCTCATTTACACCAGATATTCACCTCAAAGTACTGAATCAGATGGGAACAGTGGCGGCCTAATGGACCAGCATATATTTGCTCTCCTCCCAATTTCAAGAGTAGCAGCTGAAAAAGTGGAGATGGAAATACTTTATTCTTTGAAACACAGTTTCCAAAAGGGTGGCTTACACTGAATTTTACCTCAATGTGAAGACTAGTTAGTACTTACCTCATCAAATGCATCAAATATATCAATACTTGGCTGGTGGATGGTGCAAACCACAGTTCGTCCTGTGTTCACAGTGTTCCTCACAGTTCTCATTACAATTGCAGCTGCTCTAGCATCAAGACCTGAGGTTGGCTCATCCATGAAAATTATTGATGGGTTGGCTACAAGTTCAACTGCAATTGTAAGCCTCTTGCGCTGCTCAGTTGAAAGACCAGTCTCTCCTGGTAAGCCAACAAGTGCTCCTCTTATTGAGTTAAGCTCAACTAGCTCCATGACTTCCTCCAAGAACATCTACAACTCAGTGAATGCAGTTCAATTTTACAAGATGTTATGTCTTTATGCATGATGTGATGACAACAAGTGTACTAAATCGTTGCAAGTAATAAGATATGGAAGAGAGACGGTCAATATTGAGGAAACTTCTTCATAAACACTTCTACAAGAGAAAAGTACGAAGAAAAACCAATATTAGTTTCACCTTCTGTTAAAACTAGATTATAACTTCTACAAATCAATTTATACATGAATTGATACGTAGAAGTTATAAGCTAATTATAGCATACCGAAACTAATTTTAGTTTATGGATGATTTTTCTTTCTTCTTTTCTTTGTACTTAGAGAAGTTTTCATGAGAGAACCTGATCATTCTTCCAGGACTTAAGTGATGAGTTTCCTGTTTCAATTTAGACAGAAGAAAGTTCTACCTTTCTAGTTGCGCGATCAACTTCACCAGGTAAACGAAGCCAGGCCGAATATAGCAAAGATTCATAAACTGTAACATTGGGTGAGTGAATATCAAATTGTTCACAGTATCCTGAGATTCTTGCAAATGTTTCTTGCCTCTTTATGTATCCAGATATTGTGATGTTCCCTTCAATATATCCACCAGTTTTCCTTCCAGCTAGAACATCCATCAAAGTAGTCTTACCAGCACCACTTACGCCCATCAGAGCTGTTAGTACTCCTGGCCTAAAGACACCACTAACACCCTTCAAAAGTTCTAGACGTTCCTCAAAAACTCCTTGGTGTTTCATTTCCTACAATCAATACAACAGTTCTAATTATTTTTCCACAAATATCAGACAAAGTTTAGTGCTATAGCAATTTCCTTGTCCACTTGGAGCAAAAAAAGTTGAAGTAGGCTCTAAAATATAAATGGGAAGATTTCACTTGAAAATAAAGTACCTGTGGCATGTCTATAGAATACTTGATCTCATCAAAAGTGAGGGATAAAGGTTGAAAAGGAAGAACCATACCCCTCCTTCCACTTCTGTTAGTCTTGTCATCACTAACTCTTCCAGAAAATGACCTCGATGACATACTTGCTTCATCTACCATCTTTATTTCTGACTTGTCATCACATTCAATAGGTTATGGCCTCAATACACCAAAGCACAAGCTGAAAATGGAGAAACTGTAACTTGTGCTCAAGGACTCACCAGAGGAGCTCTTTTCATTCGTTAATTGAATTAACTCTTCACTTGTTGAAGCATTTCTCTCCAGCAATGTCTCTTGGGATAGCCCTGCTTGATCCTTTCCAAATGCTGCAGAAGAAACATGTTCAATGAGAACAAATTAAGTCTGTGGTTATATAAAATGATCCAAGTAAATTTCTCAGTTAAAAGATGCATGAAGATGGGACTTACGACTCAGATATTGCAAAGCCAAGGTGAACAGAAAATTAAACAGAAATACATAACCAATTAATGCTCCTACTCCAATCCAGTACCAATAAGCTTCTGGAAAAAGTCCACGAGTTTTCAGTATCAAAACTCCTAATGTTTCGTTGGAATTTGGAGCAACCTACGGCATCAACAAATCATCTCATAAATATATATATCTAACTTTCCAAGGCTCATTGTTTCTCATGAAACATGTTAACCATTGCAAACAAAGAGTGTTACCTTTTTCCAACTATGACCAAGAAACTCATTCACAGCTATGGCATTCTGTCCATACATCAGAGGTGAGGACCAGTAACCCCACACAAACCATTTGTGCACATCCTCTGGTACAAAGAACAAATTTATCATAAAAAGGTTTCATTACATAAACCAAATTTCAAGTTACCATTTTTCTTACCTCGCGAGATCACAAATCCTCCCAAAACCAGAACTTCAAGTAACGCAAACCCTCCAACAGTGTTTGCAACTATAACATCCCTTCCTAATGCAGCCATCAACCGAAACATCGAAGATGCCATCAGATTAATGCACAGAAGTATCAAGTACTGCTTCAAAAGCCTGCCAGTAGAACTTCTCATTAGATTCCAAAATGAATAACCAGAAGCTTAATTGATGATGTTGTGGCTTCTTGCCTTAAAAAATTTGGATCAAAGCCAATGGCATAGTAAGAGATTCCTTCCCAAATAGCTACTTCTATAAGGGTTATAGGTATTTTGAGAATCCATGGTGGAATAGAATAAGCCCATGCAGGATAGAAAAGAAGGTCCCTTTGCTTGTAAAAGACAGGAAGTTTCATAATGGCCATATTTAGCTCTGATATTCCATTGAACATTGCTACCGTGACTGCGAAGAAAAGAGCACCCATGTAAGTTCCTCCATCCTCCACAGTCTCGTGATGCATCTTAGTTCGTAGAAATAATGTTGTTGTCATGACAGCTAAATAGACAAGCTGAAAACAAAGGATCAACACATGAATAAGGATCCAAAAGAAAAAGACAAGAAGAAAAGGAGACACAAAATTTTAGTTTCAAATCAGATAATATGAACAGAGTTAGTGACTGAATGTTTCTCACTTGTGTGACTTTGAATATGTAGACAAACGAATTTCTCTTCATAAGCAAAAATTCTCTGCTAGCACAAGCCCTCAGCAGCTCCTTCTTGTTAACACCATACTTCTTTGTGGTCAATGCATTTGGATGGCATTTAGACTTGTCAAATGGAGTGGCTAGTTCCTCTCCTAGTTTTTGACCTATGTGAAATAATTGGAAAGATTCAGCGAAATCCTTGACAGTGACAAAGCTGTAAGGTTCATCTTTACGTGCCCAATATTGCCACTGATCCTTTTTTGATGTAACCTGTTGCACCCCCACAAGAACAAAATTAACCTTCATTCCATAAAATACGAACAAGAAAATTTTAAAACGTACACCAAGTGAATCACACTCATACTTCTTGTAGGAAGTCAGCAACTCCTTTTCTTTCAGGACACTTGAAACCCATAGATTCAAAAAACTCGAGTACATTTTCTCTTGGTCCTTGATACACAATTTGCCCATCTGTTAACAGTATTATATCGTCAAATAGTCCATAAGTTTCTGGTGCTGGCTGTAGCAGAGAAACAAGTGCAGTTCCATTCAGAATATGGATAGATTGTTGGATGGAGTTCACTATCTGAAAAGTTGTGGAACTGTCCAAACCAGTTGATATCTCATCCATGAACAACACCTTTATAGGTCCAACCAGCATCTCCCCTTCATTATTACGCAGAAACTTTTAGTAATCAAGCACTTTATAGGTTCCCAATTCTTGATTTAAGTTATTTTTCATGCTGTTATTGATAAACAGAAACTACCTGTTGTGACTCTCTTTTTCTGCCCTCCTGAGATACCTCTAATCATTCCATCTCCTACTATAATGTCGGCACACACTTCAAGTCCCAAAATCTACACCATTTAAAAAGGGAAAACATGAAAAATATTATGCTGTTTCTTCAGAAACCATCAATATTTTCTTTATCTGATGAATCTGAACTCTTACCTTAAGAATGTAATCAGTGACTACCCTCGTTCTCTGTCTTCCTAGTGCTGCAGCCTACACAATATGATCCTATGAGTTCAGAATTTCAAACAAAGTTCTTTGTCAAACCTTTTTTTTTATTTTCTCACCTTCATATAGGCATCAATATCAGGATCTGGTTTAATCTTTGCTTGTTTCTCTCTTCTTAGTAGCTCAGCCAACATTTCTGTAACGAAGTTAAATTCAAAACTCTGATTTTGAGAATTTAAGATTGTTGAGATGATATTCGGTTAAAAGGTATTTTGTATTGCTTTTTTTAACTATGATTTTATTCCTGAAAATGAAGCAACAAACCATAATTCTGTCCAACCCCTTGACATCTAGCTGAGAAAGCCAGTGTTTCTCTCACAGTCATTTCTCCAATGTGGTTATCATGTTGACTTATATATGCTGATGTCCTTTGTGGCACAAACTCTTCAAGCTCATATCCGTTGTATGTGACTCTCCCATAATGCTGAGGTTCCATCACCAATTATATCAGTCACTCAAATGCAAGCTATAGTAGTAATAATTATTGAATTAGGGGAGTTATTCTCTCATAGTTATCATAATTAAAGTTTGTTTTCTTACTTTCAAATCTTTACCAAGTTTTCCAGCCAATGCCAATAGCAAAGTGGTCTTTCCAGAACCTGGTGGTCCCAAAAGCAATGTCATTCTGCAAAAGGTGATAATTTAGTAAAATCAATACATAATCATACAATGAAAAAAAAAAAAACAGTAAGTGTTGAGTTCACCTTCGAGGCTTTATGATTCCACTGACATTCTGAAGTATATGTAACGGTTTCTTTGGACTTGGAATTATGTGAAGACAATGTAAGAATCCCTTGGCAAAAGGAAGAGGTGGTTTCATAATTAAACGACCAGAGATAAACCAAGAAAAAAAACACTACAGAAACAGCATGTGTTATATCGAAATACCTCAATTACATTAGCGAAGAAGTTCAGCATTGAAGGCAAGGATCGTCCTCCAACATAAACCTGTGCTTCCACATTAACATGCTCAAATCTAACTTCTATTGTCGGAATATCAAGCCCAACTCTGCATATTCAGTCCAACAGATCAATCACAAGCATCTCAAATCTCAATATAGTCTCAAATCCACCGAGAATCAAGGCTTTAAATTGCAGTTACTGACACAGTTTTGTAGCAATCCTTGATACTAAAGGAAAGTTGCATACAACACCGTGACCCTTTTGAGATATTTTCAGAAAGAAACTATGCTTCAATAGGCCATGTTTTCATTTTCAAAAGGGTAAACAAATCAGCTTTTGTTTGAATGCATGCTGCAAAAAAAGTGGTGCTTTCATTCAAAAACAAAACTCTAACCTGTCCATTCTCTCTCTGAGTTTCAGCAAGAACCTTTCATTGTCCTCTTCTGCTATCTTCACAAGCCTCTCCACAATGATCTTCCTCTCTGTGAGGCCTAGTTGTTTGATGTCAACCTCTCTCCCTTTACCATCTTCATTGTTGAGAATACTTCTCTGAATGCGAAGATACGTGGGGAGTCTCTCTATTGCTGCCCATTTGAGAGCTTCTTCATCATCTTCACGTTCAGAAGTTGAGAAAACATCCATGCTGTTATTCCTCCATATCTTAGAACCACTGCTTCTTGCACTGTCAACTCTGGATATGCCACTTCCCTCCATTGATCTCACACAAACCAGAACTTAGCTTTCACTGATACCAAACCTTCAGCATCTTCTTCTTCTTCAATCTCATGTCACAAGATGATGTTTGTTCCTCTCTCTGAACAATGTATTTGCCTTGGTATTTAGTTATTTATGCAGCACTATCACTTCACTATAACATACTCTACATACACTTTCTAAAGTTCACCTTACTTTTTCTAAATATGAACATCCCCCTATTTCGAATATAAAAAGATCAATTGATATTTGATACCCACCAAAAAATAATTAGTAGTACTATTTTTACTTTAAAAAATATATTTTTCTTTAACATGTAATGTAAAAATAGAAGAGATTCATCTACAAGAAAATGGCAATTGAATAAATGGCATTTTAAATATGATTTTTGTAGATAAGACGAATTTAGTTTAAATTTGTTAATATTTATAATAAATACCTAAAGTATTTTTTAAAATAACTAGGGACTTTATTTCATACTAAAGAATTCTAAACTTGGTATTTGCATATATTTTATATGAGAAGATAGGGTAAAGCATTAGTACCTTACCTCTATTCTATTATTTTGGGAGAATGTCTTGGTCTTACCTAAAAGAAGGCACTAAAACATGACTTTTATTATTATTTGATATTTATAAAAGTAAATTTAGGTTTAAATCATTATTAGAGATAATAATTTAATGGGGTAAGGATAGATTCTATTGTCCCATCTCATCTTGAAGTAAAATTTTATTCTCATTTTTGTTAATATTTTTTTTTCTCATTTCCATAGTCAGTGAGTAATAAGTATGTATCCATAACCACTTTTTTTATCAATACCAATTAATTAATTTTAAAAAATAAAAAACCATAATAAAAAACTATATTATATTATCGAGTATTAAAAAAATATAATTATATAAATTTTAAATAAAAAAGAAATATTAATTAAATAAGAAAGAAATAACTTTATAAAATATTGCAGATTACACAAATAAAATTTTGTGACAACCAAAACATGTATTAGTTTTACCATTAATAAAACAAAATTGATAAAGTTAAACATATTTTTTAAAATTAAAAAAAACTTAAATATTCAAATTTAAAAATATTTAGTCATCCAAATAATAACTCTCATCTTTATACATGATGTTTTAATCACATTATAAATAATTAAACCTTTGTATTATATTGAAATTAGAAGAAATGTATGTTGAATTTATGAGCTTTAGTGTAAAAACAATTGGTCAAAATAAATAAATAAAATGTCAATGGATATTTTCCCATCAATTTCTTATACAATTGATATAAATTTAATGATGTTAGTGACAACAATATTTCTCTAACTCGTTTTTAGCCTGCATTCTTAAGAAAATATATTAAATGAAATAAGTATTTCAACTGCTTCAGAATCCTAAACTTAAAAAAAAGAAAAATATCTATATACACTATTAAACAAAGAGAAAGTTTATCTATTACAAAACTATACGTTTTTCTCCTTTTGAATCTTTTTAAGATGTTTTCCTTCATCAAAGCAAAAAAAAAAACAAAACTATATCATTTAACTAGTTAAAATTATTTTTATTATATTTGACTTTTAGAGTAATATTTTATTTACAAAAAAATTATAAACTAATTATAAAATTTTTATATTTTGTTTATAAAATGCTAGAGATTATTAAAACAGATATTAAATATGTTAAATGTTAAACTCTATATTTGGGATAGTTAAAAAGCGAGTGATACAATAAGTTCTATAAATTATATATAATAAACTTAATTCTAAATTAAACATAAGTCAACCTCAAAAGATAAAATTGTAAGTTTATAAGAAGTTGGTTGTTGAACATTATCTCCCCATAGCTATTTAGTATACAATTAATAATTAAGTTTTCTTGATAGTTCCTTTCCATCAATTCATTATCTTGAATTAATACATTTTCATTTTATTAATTAATTAACTAAATATTAATTGGCAAACCTTATGGTCAAACATAAAGATTAATTTGATACAACCAATTGCACATACCAATTTTTTTTCCCTTGTTTGTTTTAGGAACTCAAATACTCATTTTGTAGTGTTTCTCTGAATTTTCTTTCTCTTTTGGTCAAAGAAAAAAAAGGAAAGAAAAATATGTGACAATGAGTATTTTTTTTATATAGTAATGATCTCCACCCATTTGTTCTGTTTCTTTAATTTTGGCTAAAATACATATTCATTATTCACTTTTCTTAAAGAAAGAAAGACACTTTTGAAACATGTGAAGAACAATTGGAAGAGGCAAATCCATGAAGTGTGAAGGTTGTTAGAAGGAACCTTAATCATGATTACAAGCAAGAAAAAAGGGTTTCATGGAGGTTGGTACACCTTACAAAGAAACAAAGAAAGAAAACCAAAACTCTATGAGAAAGTTAAAAAGTCCAAAACTTTATAGGGTACATAACGCGAACACTTGGTGTGCATTATTCATCGATCGCAATTGTGTTACGTGGATTCACACTGCACATACAAATTCTAGTAGTTATAATAGTGAATGTTCCATAAAAAGTGCAGCTTTCATGTTTTTGATTCCAAAGCATTGTTCTCATGTGGAAGGCAATTATTGTTCCACTGGCACAATGACATGCCAAAAGAAAAGGTTAGAAAAAGAAAAAGAAGAGGTAAAGAACATCATCAAGAACCCCACATGAATGCACTATTTGTATTCACATTATCTTATGCAAGCAATGCGTAATGTGTGTGTGAGCCTGATGCCAGAAAGAACTTCAATTTTGCCTGTGTTGTGTTCTGGTTGAGTCTGGGTTTCATGAAAAGATATTATCCTTTCAAGCTGATTTTATTATTTAAAAAGCGTCTAAGTTACTTAAAATAATTATATAAATACAGATTTGGAGTATCATGATTTTGTATTTTAAAAGTGTATTGGAAAATGAAAAGAAAAATAAATATTCGAATTTTGTTTGACCAAACTCAATATCAATGTAAGACTTCTTGAGTGTATAGAATAATTTGTTTTAATTCTTAACCAATGAAACATTTAGAAACTACATTTTTAAGAGTTATAGAATTTTGTATTTGAAAACTATCTTTTATGTCCAATTATTATATTTTTATAAATAATTTTGATGAAATTAAAATAACATATTTAATATATTTAATATATATATATATATATATATATATATATATATATATATAT
>Ga0099823_1005978_pt1 | contig 12231 bp, 6 predicted proteins | sample CowpearedBW_FD_76831 | JGI IMG/M metagenome (GOLD analysis project Ga0099823, IMG submission 76831) | Root nodule microbial communities of legume samples collected from California, USA - Cow pea red BW | ecosystem: Host-associated > Plants > Roots > Nodule | place: USA: California | collected... | reverse complement strand
CGTAAGAAAACTTAATCCTAAGTCACAAACTATCTCCTAAATGATTTACCAAAAATCACTACCTAAAACCAAGACTAGTCTACAAAATTGACCCTTTTGTGTATGCATGTACTAAGCTAACCTGTGGAAGTCTAATCTAACTATCCTAACATGTTTCTAATGGCAAAATATGAATAGAAAATAGCTCAAACTGCTAAAACTTACTACAACTCAAAATCTAGCTACCTAAGACCTAAAACTACCACTAAACTATGCTAAAACTCCAAAAATTTAGAAATTAAGTAAACTAGTGCACATATCTCTTATAGAACTACTTGGACAACTTCCAATTACCAAAATAAAGGCTGAGAACAGATGAGAACTTAGAATTAAAAAGCTAATTCGAATTTGCCTTGTAAAAACCCAAAAAAATGAACTAGAAATGGTGAAAATGAGCTAAGAAATCCCAAATCAACAAAGGAAATATGAAGCAATGGAACAAACACCTTCTAATTAGTAAATGAATGATGAAAACTGATGTAAAAGACTGTAATAACATGGTGCACGAAAATTGATGTGTGGAGACCCAAACTTGTATGACTTAGTTTATGCATAACTAGTCTACTTAAAAAATTTTGTTTATGCTTTTTTGTCATTGAATTATAGTGATTAACTTGTGTGGCATTTTTTGATGCAGAAATATTGAACAAAGGGCAAAAAAACTTATAAAAAGAATGGCAAAACATGCACTAAATTGGTTGAAAATTTGGTATCTTGACCATGATTTGACCTTTTCATATTCAATTGACCCAAAGAAAAAAGAAGTCTCAAGATTTGGGAAATTTTAAGCAAAAATTTGGGTTACATGACAGTAATGTAAAAAGGATATGGGTTAATGAAACAATGCAAAAGTTTGGGTTATCTATTCATGATATCTATTCCAAACCATAATTGTGAAAAGTTAATGTGTCTACACTAAAATACCATCATCAGATTCATGATATCTATTCATGGAGGCATCACCAAAACCAAGGTCACGGTCGACGAACGCGGTGGCCGACGAGAAGACAGTGCCGCTCCGACGTGGAACCCAGCCGAGCTTCGAACGTGGAACTCAGACCCACGATGGCAGCGGAGAGGCGACAGCAGCGGCGAGGCGACGACAGTGGCTAGGTGACGACAGCGCAATGGCGACGTCGGTGAGCAGCGGCAGCGCAATTGGCGTGGTGAATTTGGGGGAGAGAGGCGACGGTGGAACTCCAACCCACGGTGGCAGCAGAGAGACGATGACACCGGCGAGGTAATGGCAAAGCAATGGTGATTTCTGTGAGAGCGGTAGTGGCGTGGTGATTTCTGTGAGAGAGGCGACGAGGAAGTTTCTGAATTTGGGGAAAAAGAAGGTGAGGTGCGATTTCATAATACCACGCACTTTACCGAAGGATATAATCCGTCGGTAAGTACGCGACTCCATCGGGGCTAATTTCACATAGACATTACCGACGGATGAATTCGTCGGAAACTGGGTTCATAATTCCATACAATCATTACCGACGGATTAATCCGTCAGTAATGTTAATCATGGGTGTTCATCGGTAATTCCGTCGGTAAATGGCAATTACCGACAGTTATATATCCGTCGGTATTAATCTGTCGCTAAATATGATATTTCTTGTAGTGACATACATACCCACACCAAGATCTATCTTCCACATTCCTCCATTGCTTTTACGCATGACATCATCTTGTACTCATCTTCTTGCTTGGATCTTTTTGGCTTGAGGAGGAAGCCATCTTTTGGTATTAAGAGCATTGGTACTACAAGAGCTAAGTACCTTGGTCCTTGATGGGATAAGCTCCTCCAAGTCATATGACTCACCCCAAGCGGAGACTTCAAAATGGATAGTGGTTTGAGGAAGTAATAATGGTGGAAATATGGTGCACATATGGTGGTTTTGATGTGATAAGATGATGGTTCCTCCTCCAAGCTCTATTATCAAGAAAGGGGAAAAGGCTATGGTGGTGTTTGGTGTGCTCTTAAGAGAGGTTGGGCCAACTTAAGAAGGGTGTATAGAGGAAACCTAGAAGGGTTACTCTAAATTGTAAACCCTAATAATTTAACTTGGAGACGAAGGAAAAATTCACTTCATTAGGAGCATGACACATGTCAAAAGCACATGTCATACAAAAGAGAGCAACTTGGAGACCACTGTAGCTAAGGGCCCACAAGCTTATAAAATGTTTGTGCTTCAAGCTAGGGTTTTTACCTTAGACCCATATGTCTCCTTAGGGCTCATCTCCTCTAGACACAAAAACCTACATTATTTTTGGGCCCATTGTTTAGGCCATGTTTTAAAAATAAATTATAAAATTAATAGAAGTAGTTTTGAGTCATAATTGATCTAGCTTTTGCAATTGGTTCCATTCAAGCACAATTACAAAAGTCTAGACCAAGTTTGCATCTAGCCTTAGCCATGAGTTGCACATTTAGCACATGTGTTAAATGAGGAAAGTGTGACATGCCACATGGCATGTGATCCAATTTTTGCGGATCTTAGATATAGATCTAGAAACATGTGCTTCACATGGTCACCTTGCATTTGCATTTCATTTATTCTTGTGTTTAGTTTTCATTTTAGGATATGTTATCTACTATAAATGAGAGACTCCACACTCTTTGTAAGGTTACTCTTGAATTGTTAATGCAAATACATGTTGAGATCACTCCATGACTTGTATTTTTGAGAGTCCAAATTGCTAGAGCATTCTCCTAGATGTCTCCTCTAGCCCTCCTCCCTGAGTTGGCCTAACCTCTTAGGAACATTGACCAAACCACTTCTACTACTACTACATCTCCAACCTTCGGTGCTTCATCCATTTTGCTGCAAGGAAGCTTCAATCAACCATCAAATTCAACCATGGAGCTTCATTATGTGGTATCTAAAGCCATTTCAAGCCATCTCCATTGCGGTTTGAGGTAAGCGTTCGATCCATGCTTCAATTTCTGTCATGTTCATCATTTGTTTTGATTGTCTTGTTGTTTTCCATCGTTTTTTTGTTATGCACTTGGTTAGTGATTCAAATCCATCTTCTACTTGAATCAATCAGTGCATATCATAGGATTTCCATTGGTTTTCAAATCTGCAGCTTTCTTCATTTCAAATTGAGTTATGCTTCATTTTAATCGGTGAAATCTTGTTTGTTTGGTTTCAATTTTTGTTAGAGTATCTATACATGTGTAAGTCATGTATTTTGTTAATTGTCATCTTTCCATGTGTTTTTACCATTTTAATTGATTGAAACACTTTGGATATTGGCATACAAGCAAAAGTGCTGACAATTCACTTATTGAAAAGCAATATGTCTTGAAGCCAATGCAATGCCACTTTTCACCGTATGGATCATCCTTGAAGTCTCTTACATGTTCCATAAGGTATCATGCTTGACTTTAGTTCTTAATCAAGTTCATACTACTTCCATACACAAAAACATTTCGCTTCCCGAACGCAACCTGTGTTGAGCTCTCTGAATTTCTCATTTCACTACACAACTACTCTCTGTGTTTGAATTTCTTTGAGCAATTGGATGCATCAATTTTAGTTTTTATTTTTGACTCTGAAAGCTAAGAGATAGAAAAAGTTTTCAAAAAAAGAATCACTGAAATTCAATGTTTCACTATTGCACATTTCTTTGTTTGATTTATCATAAACTATTGGCTAGTCTAAAATGAGTTCTGATTTTTGCCTCTTTTAGCTAACATCTAGACGAAAAAGATAAATAAAAATAAATGAAAAATGTTGAAGAAAATAAAATGAAAAATCCGTGAATTAGAGGCTATGTTCTGCGTTTTCTATACTAGCAATGAGTGATAAATCAAACTTAAGTGCATTTTGGAGCTGTTTTAGTCCTAATTCGATTCCCTTATCTTGGGTTCAAAGTGAAGGATTAAACAAGTTCGATAGTTGTGATTTCAATTTGTTGCTATTTTAAATTTGTTATTCTCATTCTAGTGCAATTCATAGGTTCTATTTGATGTGTTGGCCTTTGTTGAATACTTTTAATTTTGATGCTTATCATTCTTGGCTATTCTTTCCATCTTGTACCATTCAACTCTATTTGGTTTAGTTTCCATTGTGTTTGTAACCTTTTTGTTGCTTTATCCTTGGCTACTTTTGGGTGTGGTGTGGATTGTGGTGTAGTAGGTTTTTACTAAGGTTTACCAAACTTGGTGGTAGCATCTTGGAGGGTGAAAAATCTACTAGAAGCTTCAAGCTAAAGGATTCTCAAAGTGCCTATCCAAATCACATACCAAAGGAGAGGGATAGTAAACACCAAGAGAGTGCAAACACCCAAGAAACACTACAAAAATAGTATACATTTGTAGGGGTTAAAATTACAAATTGTGCGGTTAAAAACCGCCACAAATGAAATTTCTGACGATTTAAAAAACCGTCAAAATTACATATGTCAAAAACAGTTTTTGATAGAAAAATTTTAACCGCTGGTATTACTGTCAGAAAAGAAAACAAAATTACTGACGGTTAAAAACCGCTACAAAATTTACGTTTATTTTATTATATCATATTTTGATGGTTAAAATCGTCACAAAATACATTATATTTTGACGGTTAAAAGCCGCTACAAAATACATCATATTTTGACAGTAAAAAACCACCACAAAATACATCATATAAAAACCGCCACAAAATATATTATTTTTTACAATTAAAACCATTACAAAATATATAATTTTTCTTGTTAAAAACCACTACAAAAGATTTTATTTTTAATTGTTAAAAAGCGCCACAAAATATTTTTTTTTACGATTAAAAACTGCCCCAAAATATTTAATGTTTTAGCAATTAAAAATCACAAAAACAATCTTTAAAATATTTTTTAAACTATAAATTGTCTACACAAGTTCTAATGGACTAAAAATGACAAAAAAAATTACTCAAAAATAAACTCCTACCAAGACTTCTAAAATTGACTACTTAAACCTCAAAAGCTCTACTATAATGGTTAAGAATTTGCAATTACACTAAACTTACCTAAAAAACCGTGAAGAGACTATCCTAACTAGTTTAAAATGATAAAATCTAACTGTGAAACACCTCAATTTACAAAAACAACTTAAACGATTAAAATACTAACCAATATGACAAATACTTTGAAATTCTTTATTATTGTTATCATAACAAGCAAGGAGGAAGGCACTAGACATGTCACTATTTCATTTTAATCCCTCTATATGAAAAATGATTACAAGAGAAAGGATTACAATAACAATGTATCTAAACCAAAAAAAGATATAAGAGTTGACAAACAAGTCTAGATGTAGCTCAACACAAATCTAAATGATAACTTTTGGAAACCTTTACAATAACTTTCCTTTTTGGGTTCCACTCCTCATCATTGTACAAAATTTGTCATGGTTGATTCTACCATCCTGCGAAACCACAAAATTCAATGTTAGCTATGGAACTAGAATACATAATGAGTAATAATACTTTCATATGCAAATTTTTTTGTATAGGTACAAATAAAGTTCACTCTTTTTATGATTAGTTTACCTTTAAACGGTGTTGTCAAACAAATGTAATGTGTGTCAAAGTATAGGCTTACTTATCAGTGTCAACTTTAGATATAATTTCCCTGATTGTGGCCTTGTCACCCATACCATTCTCCTTCATGGTTGTTTCCAGTTCATCTCTTGTGATATACCTATGATGGAATCAAACGAAGAAACCAGGGTACATGTGTCATCTTCAAATTCTAAATAGAGACATTCATTCATTAATTAATGAAATGATTGGTAATGAATGTGCTATTTGGTTTAGGAAGAAATAGGATTTATTGTATATGATCTTCTTCATGTCTAAAAACTGAATCCAATAATCCAAAGATTAATATGGAAAACAAGGACTTCAAAAACCAAAGAACTAAGTCTGAGAATGCATACTAAGGAAAAATATTACTTCCATAATGTGACAAATTGAAGAACAAATTCAAATTCATAATAGATGGACTTACATGTTTCCGCCTTTATCAAAATATTGGAAAGCCGCATAAAGATTCTCGTTTCTCTCAAACATGTATCTGTGCATTGAAAAGTTGCTCCAATTTTCTAGCTTCCTAGCATAGAAGATACAAAAAAAACAACTTCAGCAACACTCTGACTTTTCTAAATGAAGAAAAGTTATAAAAAGAATAAAATATAAATCATAAACAATTAAACATACAAGATAACTTCTATTTTGTAAACAAAGATTTCATTACGATGGAAGACAAAAATATAATTGAAAGAAGGGATCTCAAAACTGAAGAAATCGAGGCTGATAAACCAAAAAGAAAGGGGTTCATAAAATGAAACATCCAATGCATGTAGATGAGTACTTCTCTTTTTGCACCTCAATCATAACACAAGAATTTTAATACAAATGAAAATGAAGACAAGTATTAGAGGCACAAAAAATACAAAGTCTTTAAGAATTTTAGTTTACTCCTTTAATTTAGGTTGAAAAATAAATACACTGCACACAACCATTCAGCACAACCTGCTTTCTTTCCTCTTTTTGGATGAGCTTAGAATTTTTCTTGCTAGACACAACCTGCTTTCTTTCCATTGGATCTGCATCAAAGCATGTGCAAGCAATGTGTAAATAAACATATGGTAGAAAGAAAAATGAAATGCCAGCACAGTTGTGATTAGGAAAATAATAAAGAGAAACAACTGATTTTTTGTCCAATTATATATGTTGTCAACATTCGAAATAGTTGTCTAATTATATAATCAGTTACCTAAAATCATATTTGTTGGATTAAATCGTGATTCTAAATGATATCTAGCTTTGCTATCTCTTTCTCATCTAGCAAAACCATAAAAATATTTGTCTTTCAATCTTATTATATATTCTATAAGAGATTACATTAAATTATAAGAGAGTACCTTTTCTTCAGCCCTTGCTTTTTGTCTTGCCTTCACTACAACAATTTATAGTTTAGACCACACTAAAATAGACAACGGCTAAATAAATGTAGTCTAAACATATAATAAACAACATTTTTATAAATTATGTATAAATATCATGAAAGTCCACGATTATATAATTGTTGCTTTAAATTATGTGGGCAAAACTAATAAAAATGTGGTCTAAAAACATATGTAAGGTATAAAATCAACATGTAAAACTGTTGTCTATTGTGAGAATTTTAAGCAACGGTTTTAAAAATATTATCATACTAAAAACCGTTGTCTATTACCTATAGCTACACTCACCTATACCACGCCTAAAAAATTGTGGTCTAATCTTTAGACCACGATTTTTATAATTTATATCATAATTTTATGTTGTTGTCTAAAGTGATTTTTGTTGTAGTGCTACTTTGTATTTGTTAGATTTTTGTGTTGCATTGATGTTTTGCTCTTAGAATCATGAGCACTGTCAAGAACACCAAAAGGTAACAACTTTTCTGCGATTTTTCGTTCTTCTACCATATTTAACTAATCTTCTTTGTTGTATTTCTTTGTTGGATGGATGTTTTGCTCTCAGATCTACTTTGTTTTGTTTTATTTTTGTTTTGGATTGATGTTCTGCTCTAAGATTCATGAGCACGGTGAAGAACACTGAAAAGGTAACAACTTTTCTACGATTTTTCGTTCTTCTACCATATTTAACTTCTTTATTTGTTGTATTTATCTGTTCGATGGATGTTTTGCTTTCATATCTACTTTTCTTTGGATTGATGTTTTGCTCTCAGATTCATGAGCACCGTCAAGAACACCATAAAGGTAAAAGCTTTTTTTTTTCTTCTTGGGAATCTTTTCTTCTCCATCTCCAGATTTGAATACTTTTTTTCTCTAATGAATGAATGTTTTTTGTTAGATGGATAAACTATTTGAAGAACACAATAAAGGTATAAGCTTTTGTTCTTCTTGTGGATCTTTTCTTCTTCTCCCAGATTTGAATACTTGTTATCTAATGAATGAATGCTTTTTTGGTAGATGTATGAACTGTGACAATAAAGGTATAAGTTTTTGTTCTTCTCACGAATATTTTCTTCTTCTCTTATATCTAAATACTTTTTTATGTTTTTTTTTTCTCTGATGGATGATTTCTTTCTGTCAAATGGATGAAATGTTTGAAGAACACAAAAAAGGTACAAGCTTTTCTTCTTCTCGTGAATCTTTTCTTCTTCTCCCAGATCTAAATACTTCTTCTCCAGATGGATGAAATGTTTCAAGAATGCAATAAAGGTACACAACACTGTTGTATGTCTTTGAGATAAAGGAACTGTTTCAAGAAGACAACAAAGGTACAATTTTTTGTGGATCGTTTTTACTTCTACCACTTGTACGTATTGTTGTATGTCTTCTTTTTTTGTCAATGCAATTTTTTCTTTGAAATGAATTAATTGTTTCAACAAGACAACAAAAGTACAATTTTTTCTTCTTCTCTCAAATGTTTTCTGCTTCTACCACAAGTAGTTTTCTATGTCTTTTTGTACCTTAAAAATGAAAATTTTATTTTAGATGAATGAACTCTTCTTTTGTTTTTTCTTAACAAAGTGTCAAACACATTCATGTTTTTTTTAATGATTTTCACTTTCGATCTTTTATTTATGGATTTTTGGATTCATAGTTCTCTTTGACTGAAGTTTTTTTTCTGGCACAATGAAGGTTATCTTTTTTTATTTTCTTCATTTTCTACATCAAGTATGTATTTTTTTTTTGAAAGATTCCATTTCAAATATTTAAATTTAATTAATTTTTTTATTATGCATTCTATTTTAATAACTCTAACTTTATTATTTATATTTAAGATTGGAATAGTCATGACTAACACTTTTATAATTTTGTCTTTATATTTGAATTAAAATTAAATTATTTTTGCTTATTTATTTAACCATAATTATTGCTATTTAAAAGCTCTTGAAGGCCACAGTCAAGTCTCTCAAGCACACATGATTTGGTCTTTCCCATTCAAAAATCATAATGGTAATCATTTTTCGCTTTTCTTTTCTTTTCCTTTCAAAATTTCAATTTTTACTCAACTATTATTTCTTCTTTCTAACATAATAGATTCATGTTCTTTTTTTTTTAACTTTCTATTTGTTTAGATGAATGAAGAGTTTTAAAGGTCAAAGACACATACCTCCTTTTATGGTTTGTTTATTATTATTTTTTGTTTGGAGGAAGGTTATTTGGTGAACTAACCATATGAAAATAAAAAGTTAAAACAAAGAAATGATGTAAATGACCAAACAAGGGGAGAAATGTTTAAACAAGCGGCAGAAGAAAACAATTGTTCTTCTAATACCATATCAACATGTTGTACAATCAGATATGGAAAAAAAATTCATAAAGAAGATAGTTTTATTGATTAGAAAAGTACAATTTTTCCAAGTTACTTTACAATTTTAAGTTTGAGTTTGAATATTTGTAACTTTAAATTTTAAAGGTTTTTTAGTTACGAAATGTTACATTTGTTTACCTCGATTTTCAATATTCTTTTAATTGTTAAATGTGGAGAGCTTTTAGGTGTAAAGTCTCTTAGTTTCTTAACAACAATAGTTAATTTGTAAAAATGTTTTATTTTCTTAATATATCAAGAATTGGAGTTTTGGAAATTTTTTCAACCTTTAATTTCTAACAATTGTTAATTCATACAAAATTATTTTTTTCTTAATTTTCAACATAGCTTCTTAAATAAGTTTTAAAAAACCAACAATTAAGTCTTCCGATATAAATGTCTAACAATATACAGAATAAATGAAAATGTTGGTCACACTACCAATTAAAAACTTCTCATATTCTTTTTGTCTTCCAACATTTTTGTTGTCAAATATTAACAACTTTTCATCTTCCAAGAATTTTGCATCATTGAACTTCAGATGACATTAATTATGAACAAAAGCAATTCAATATTTTTTTTATCTCAATGCATTGCCAACATACAATAAGGCAAATTCATAAAAATGAAGAAAAGTGGCCTCTTCCACCACATATTCATTTTTAATTATAACTCTATTTATTATGAACAACAATTATAATTTGTGGGACTCAATGCACTACCAAACATCAAAGTTGTGAGAATATTTTTACTTTTATTTTGATACAATAGTTACAACCTTTTTCTTTTATAAAAGAGAAGTGACTTTTCTATGCAAGTGACAACTGTTTCCGGTACATGTTAATATTTGTAAAGACCTCGTTAATAAACTTCAGGTGTTGACTATTTCTTCTGAATAAATAAACAAAAATGAGTTATCATGCCTACATTCTTCCATGCTTGCATTATGTCATGACTGCAATTTGTCAATTTCCTGCACATATTTGAAGTCTAACAGTTGGTATGAATTATAGCTTAAACAATACATATTGTAGCTTAAACAGTACACATGAAAAACATGGTGATCTGTTTAAGTGCTTTGTCAAAATTATTTATATCATATAAAGTGTTATAATTATGAGTACCAATTAGTTTTACGTGTTTTTATTATTCATTATCGATGATTTTCGGAAAATAAATTCTAATACATGTTGTAACATATTAGGTTATTTAACTATCAATACACTATTAACCATTAATGATTAACTATTAAAATATTTTAACTTTTTTATGATGATTATTATTATTATTAAAAACATTTGAATTTGGATTCAAATTTAAAAAATTTAAAATTTAAAATTTGTAATAGATAAAAAAACAATTAACGGCATTAACTAAATAGATTTATAATTGTAAATAAAGGAATTAAATAAAATTTACTCTTTTATTTGTTGAAAAATGTGGTTGGTTTTCAAAATATGATTGATCAACATGCTATTAAAAATATTGGACAAACCTTTCGGTTGCAATGAATTTATTTTAATTACTTTGAAGAAGTAGTTATTTTAAATAACTAAATATACCGGTAACTAATAAGAATTAATACTTTAATTTTTTTAAAAATTTTGTTGAGATTCTAATAATATTCATAACAACAACGATTATTATAATGAGTAAATAATTCTAAATCAAATAAACACATTAATACTCATTAATATAATTAATATTAACATAATAATAATAGTAACAAATAATAATAATTATTATTATTAAAAATATTCAAATTTGGATTCAAATTTTAAAAGTGTGAAATTTGAAATAAATAAAAGTTTAATTGAAGCATTAAATAAGTAATTTTTTTATTGTAAATAAGTGAATAATCAAAAAAAATAAAATAAATAAATACTCTTTTATTTGATTGAAAATATGAGTGATTTTATTATTATTAAAAATAGTTGAATTTAGATTCAAGTTTCAAAAATTTGAAATAAATAAAAAAGTAATTAAAGACATTAAATAAGTAAATCTTTTATTGTAAATAAGGATATAATCAAAGAAATTAAATAAAAAATTTATTCTTTTAGTCGTCCGTCTTTCGATTTTCAATAAAATTCTTTTAACTATTTCGAAGAAGTAATTATTTTAAATAAGTAAATAAACAAAGAACTAAAATAAAAAATAAAATAATAGTAATTAGTACTTTATTTATGAAATATTAGTATTGATTAATATAATGTATAACCAAATATTAGAATTTGTATTTGTGTTTACAACATTTGAATTAAAAAAACAAAAGAATAATTAAATTTATTAAGTAAATAAAGGCTTACCTAAATTTATAAAATATACATAGTTTATAGTATTCCGATATAAATAATAACTAACATATAGTATATATAGCTTTATAATATCTAAATAATCTTTACTTTAAATTTTATTTTTTAGATTAATCCATTCTAAAAAGACAAATAATTGTGCATTACATTAATTCAATAATACACTCATTAAAAATTCTTCACTCTATCTCTAAAAAGCCTTACAATACTTACTTTTGAGGATTTCTAAAACAATGTTATAATAAATTATGAAAGAATTTCTGTGTTTATTCACATGGCAAGAAGGTTCATATATACACGATATATGGTTCTATTTCGGTATCAGGTTTCCTAAACTTATGCCTGCAAATCCCTAAAAGATTGTGCCTATCATATTTCCCTGGACAACATGAATAAAAACCCCAAACATAAGCCTAATAATAATTATGCATTTAATACAAAAGATTGCTGCAACAGATATTTTATTGCTGCAACAAATATTTTATTTCCTATTATCCCCCCTCAAGGTGGTGCGTGTGGAGTCCAAATGCCCAGCTTGCCAAGTAAATCATGAAACTGAGTGCGTCCCAAAGCTTTTGTAAAAGTAT
>Ga0099823_1005967_pt1 | contig 12236 bp, 4 predicted proteins | sample CowpearedBW_FD_76831 | JGI IMG/M metagenome (GOLD analysis project Ga0099823, IMG submission 76831) | Root nodule microbial communities of legume samples collected from California, USA - Cow pea red BW | ecosystem: Host-associated > Plants > Roots > Nodule | place: USA: California | collected... | reverse complement strand
GGAGATACAAAGAAGTTGAAACATTAAAGGCTGCAACTAGGTGCTAGGTTAGAGGTTATCCAACACTCAACCTCCTAGCTTACACATCATGATTGCCTAGATATACTAATTACTTCTACACTCGCCAACCCGAGTTCAGCGAGTTCACGTGTTTAGCGAGTCAACTCCAAAAAACGAGTTTACCTTCGAGTTAACTCGGGAGATGGGTGTGAGAATGTAAACTCGGATGATTCCACGATTTGAATCACAAGTTTGATAACCATGACTGACACAATTCTGTTTTTATTTCTTTCATTTTTATCTCTTCTCTTTCGTTTGTGTCTCCTCTTTTATATTTATTTAACAAAACAAAACATACGATAGAAGCACCATTAATGTAATAATGGTTGATGAGAGTTCTAACCTCCCTCTAGTGAAGTTGTCACTGACTACAGTACCTTCTCACAATATGTTCCCTCTAAAAATGTGGTAAAAAAATCCCTGGGTAGAACAAACTTGAATTGGAAGCATGGAAAGACTATAACAGGAAGGGTTTATCATTACAAATTTTGACTCGAAAGGGCGTAATTGCTTGCAAAAGTCATTGATGAAGTAAAAAAATAAATGTTCGAAGTTGTTGCCTTGCAGCAAAGATTAATGAAATAAAATAAGGATTGATATTGAGGATAATGATGTAGAAACTTAAAAAGGAAAGAGGACTGAAGAGGAGGATGTGAGCAATAGTAGAAATATTTTTAAGAAGGGAGGCAGTAAGTTCTCAGGCCACAATTAATCAACTATTCAACAAGGTCCAAAGAGAAAGTATTTGTAGAGATGTAGCAAAGCTTTTCTATGAAAATGCCATAATGTTTAATGTGTCAAGAAGCAAAGCCTTTAGGAGAATGATTGATTCAGTTTCAAATCACAGCCCAGTACTTAAGCCACCTTCATACCATGAGATCCCAGTAAAGTACTTGAAAGAAGTTAGGACAACAAAAGATGTTTGATAGGACTGCATGCAAAAAAACAGGTTGCACAATAATGACTGATGGGTGAACCAACAAGAGGAGAAGGGATATATTTAACTTCTTAGTTAAGAGTCCAAAGGGAACAGTTCTTCTGAAATCTATTGAAAAAACTTGTAAGATGTTGGAGGACATTGTTGAAGAAATGGGCGAAGAGAACGTTGTCCAAATTGTAATAGACAATGCTGCCAATAGGCATTTGCAAGCAGCAGGATATCTTCTGAATCCTGAATTGCATCATTCTCCCAATTTTTAAGTGAATACAGAACTTAAAATTTGCCTACTGCAATGTACACAAAAGGGGTGGCTGACCTAGAGTTGCAATACTTGATTAATTTGCAACTAAAAGATTTCAAGAATAAAGAAAAATTGTTTGGTAACTGAAATCCTTGGCTATTAAGGAATTGGGAAAAGGACTTTGACAACTTGGTGGGAGTCTTATGGCTTATGGAGATCAACATTCAAAGCTTCAAAGGTTTGCTACTGGCGTACTTAGTTTGACATGTAGTTATTCTATATGTGAACTAAATTTGAGTGCATTTCAGATGGTAAGAATATAAAAAATGTGAAATTTCAATTAAAATATACTAAATTAGTAATTACTTATATGTATGTTTGCATTTGTATTTATTAGGTCTTAGGTCCACATAGAGAGAAATTCTTTGAAACAAGGAACTATCAATGATGTTGTTTATGTCATGGTTAATTCAAAATTGGCTAAGGAAGATAAAAGATCACATGAATAGTTTGAACATTTGGTTCAAAGGCAAGCCCAAAGTGGTGGGAAGATGATGTTATTGTCATCCACCTCTAGAGGAGAAGGATATTCTTATTGAAGAATATTCTTATTGATGTGCTTCATGAAGGAGATAGAGATACCTTTAGTTTTCATTTATTTGAATAATTTATATTAGATAGCCTTAAGTTGGATGAAGTATTGACGAAGTGATTGATTTTGTAAACTTGAGTTTGATGAAGTATTGACAAAGGGATTGAGTTTATTTAATAATTTGTCATTTTAACATGGACAATGGTTCTGAAACACAGTCCAAAGGTTTGCTAGTAACCATCCCTTTCCTTCCCTTTCTATTCATAATGTCTTTTTTGTTCCTACGGCTCCCTTTAATTTATTGTACATTAGTCAAAATGTCACGATCTCTTGATTGTGTCATTTCTTTTTCTAAAGATTTTGTTTCCTTGCAAGACCAAAGTATACGGTGAATGATTGGTTTTAGATGAGTCTCCTGTCCTTTATCAGCTCAATAACCTTCTCTTGTAGGATTGGAATTACTATCCCCACTTCTAGTTCATGCTTAGTTTATCTAGTTAGTTTCAACCTTTATGGCATCTCACTGTGTTGCAGCAAACATCTTATCCTTATACCCTGACAAATTGGGGTTGTTAAACACAACAACAAACAACTTAAGACTACCTGAACTCTTTTGCACTCATGTTTGTTATCAAGTTTGAGGTGATGCAATACTTCCTGTGTTATCTCATCAATCACATGCTTTCCTCTATTCTAAAAGGTAAAACTTGTCATCAAATTCTATATCCTCACCACTCTCTTCACCTTTTGCTGCCTCAAGTCTTTGGTTCTACATGTTTCGCTCATGCTCTTAACTCTAGCATTGACAAATTCTCTCCTTGGTCTAAATGCATTTTCCTTAAGTATCCACGATCTGAAAAAGGGTAAAATCGTCACTCCTTTACTCTCCATAGGTATTTTATCTTTGTTGATGTTACCTTCTTTGTATTAGTTCCCTTTTATGGGCCTGCACCATCTACATCTGAGACTTTTCCTTCTACAATTGTACCTATCTTGATGCACTTTTGTCCTTCGGAGGAGTCTTCATTCCCCCTCCACCCTTGAAGGTATAACAATGTTGCACTCATCCTGTATTGTTCCCACCTTCAAAGACAACTCTTTGACATCATCATTTGGTCTCACCTCTTGAGTTTAAAATTTCCATTGCTCTTCGAAAAGTATACATTTTACTCATAATCCTTCTCATTATACTTCAATATATCATGTCAAACTCTTGCCAGAACATGGGCAACCTATTCCAAATCCTGAAAGGTACAAACAGTTGGTAGGGAGGTTGAACTACCTTAATGCTACTCATATGGATATCTCGTTCTCGAAAAGTGTTGTAAATCAGTTCCTCCCTAACATTGAAAAGCAATGTCTCTGCATTCTTCAATACATCAAAGGAGCTCGAGGAAAGGGTCTTTTGTATGAAAAAAAGAACACACTTGAGTTGTGATATGTTCTAACGCAAACCAATAATGCTCCCCCATTAACAGAAGGTCCACTTCTAGGTTTTGTATATTTGTCAGAGATAACCACGTAATGAGAAGAAAGAAGCAAAATATTGTAGCAAGTCCACTGAGGAGGCAAAGTATCAAGCTATGGCTATAGATGCTCAGGAGCTCATATGGTCAAACATTTGCTTTAGAAACTAATGTTACGCAATTGTCACTTATATCGGTTAACCAATTTGCCATGCATATTGCCTCAAATCCAATAAATCCATGAGAATGAAGTATATTGAAGTTAATAATTAGAGAAAAAGACAAAGGTCCATTGAGGAGGCAAAGTATCAAACTACGGAAAAGTCATGTCTGGGGAAATTTCTGCTAGTTTTATCAATTCCCGTATGCAAGTAGACATCACTAAGTCACTAAGGGGTCCTTGAACTACATATCTAACAAGCTTATGCATATGACCTATATGCTCCAACTTGAAGGTATTAATAGAACCCATCACGGTTTGAACCCAGCACCTGTACTAAGCGTAGTGAACTTCACCACTAAGCCAAAGCGTATAAGTTAGCATAAAGTTAATTAATCTAATATATATATATATATATATATATATATATATATATACCATATATAACTACATATGGAGTTATTATACTGATTCATATAATGCAACCATTAACCCACCAGTCTAACCAACAACCAATTGAGCCATGATAAATTAAGATCTTGAACACGTTAAATTCAAAATTTTACGTATAAAACAATATGACTTTTTTTTTACTTCTGATGCATAATATAAATGTGCATGTTCATATTCAAAATTTGTCCAGGTTCATAGCACTAAAGATTGAAAAATGAAAAATGAAAAGTAAAAGACTAAAACAATAACAGGTTTCGAAATTAAAAAGGAGCAAAAGTGACATTCTTTCTAAATAAATGATAAGGAATATGATCCATAAGATTCTTAACTATGTTAATAAATTTAACTTTTATAAACAACGCAGAGCTATCCAAGGAATTTGAATTTGAGAAAATGAAAGGATCAAGAAAATGGTCAGAGGGAATTATATCTAAGAAAATATGGTAATTTGTTCACAATTATCAATAGTGAATAACTGTTAATAAAAAGAATTCAGAGTTTCATAAGAAAAAATGAAGATGTGAGAATCTATAAAAGGACACGCTCACCAAAAAAAAAGATGGGGTTGGGAGAGCTTCAATATTAAAATGCAAATTTGAAAGTCATGTCATTTATTTGATTAGATATTAAATTTTTTTTAATATCTCTATACATTTATATTATAATAATTATTATTGTTAACTTTTAATCTAAGGTCGTAGATCAGCCACTAGATAAACACATGGACATTTTGAATTTATTTTCTATTTATAATAAAAGACTGCAAAACTACAACTAGCCTAATTGAATGAAGATGAATTTACTGGGAATGACATCATTGTTCACGGAAGAAGAGAATGCCACATTTTTGTTAGATACATTAAAAGTTTATACACCTCAATTAGGTTATAAACAATTTGAAAAAAAAATCAAATAAATAATGGGTGCATAACCTATGCTCTATAGTAATGAATGACATGTACTAATGTTACATGTACATATACACTAAGCTAGATACAGTACAACACAATAAAAAAAAATTGAAATACAACCAACTGGGCGAGGAATCAAGAGTAGTCTGTACAATGCCTCAAACAAACAGAAAAAACAGGATTCTAAAATTAATGTGAAAAGAAATCAGCATGATCCACTTAATCATTCATGTTATAAATTTACCTGCATAGACGGTGGCTTGAGTTGCACTTTCAGATCCCACACAGCAGACTGGAGAAGTTATCAGACAATCAATCGTTAACAAGGAGAAACACAAATAAGAACAATATAAAAAGGAACAGGGGCAACAACAAAAGCAACAGGTTCCAACTCTGGTGTGCTTGAGTAGCCAAGATCCAGACAAATTACTAGATCAATAAGAGATAATAACATCCAAGATTAAAAAGGAAGGGCACTGCAGATATCAAGCAGAATATAATGAAACCTCATACAGACAATTATTTGATGTTCTTGGTTTCAAGGTGTAAATGATAGAGTGAAAAAAAAATAATGCACTTTAGAATTTTCGGACGAAAGATGGAATTTACTCGGTGGTTATGGTTGATGCCGAAAAGAAACACACAATCATGCTAACACAATAACAGGAAAAAACCTTATTTTGACATATTACCTTCAACTCTGTTATCTCCTGTTCTCGTTTTGCAAATGTTACAATGAATGCAGCTTCCTTTTTCTTCGCCTTTTCAAGCTAATATCCAATAGGAAAATGATAAAGGGTCAATGAAACCAGATGAATAGATGATGAATTATTTTGAACGAAAATAAAATATATGTATTACTAGATTCTAAACCTGCTCTCTTAAAGATTCTTCAGAGGTTTTCAAGGTCTGAAGATGATTAATCAACATTTTGGGATCTAGAAAGAAGAAATATAAAATAATGTTCAGGTATACATTTCGAACGCATAAAATAACTGTATAAAGAGTCATTTCTTGAACAATGATGCAGGAATATGTCACTTGCAAAACAGGGTACAACAAACCTGGAGTGACCCCAGCAGGTACAGAAGGCTCATTTTTAAGTGTAGAATGCCAACTCTGAATCTCAGATTTTGCAGCCTCAAGTTCATTCTGGAAAATTCAACACTGTTGTCAATATTTCTATGTAAGGAAAATGTACAGCACAAGCCTACGATATGAGAACAAGACTATCACATGTGGAAATTAGTACAAAAAGAAAACAACCCTCCATTCCGACATATAAGACTTAGCTATGGAAATAGAGATCGATGGGAATAGTGCAAGAACATTCTGTTCCAAACCATTACAATTCAAACATTATAGATGAAGATTGACACCTTTTCATCATGAATACAATCATGAACCAAGTCTTAAATAACTAAAGTTTGCTTCTCTAATAACAAAAGTTCAAATCTTTTCATACATAAGAACTATAAAAATGAGAAAGAAAACCAAAAAGATAACAGCAACAGAAGAAGGGAGCAAAGATGGTCAATTCTTTAAAGAAAAAACGTACTTGGCATGTCACAAGTGTATCCTTACAGTTCTGAAGACTGCAAAAGTATAAAGATCAAAAACATGTTTTAGACCCAACTAATTAGCTGCAATTTTCACAAAGTACAATATACCTCACACCGTTTATTCTGTAAAATACCTCTCACGCAGGGACAAAATCATTCCTGTAGTTACACCAGAGGCTTCTTCAGCTTTTGATTTAGCCTGCATCAAAAATCATCATTTAACTTCTTTCTTTTTATAAAGCATATTATTAGAAGCTGCATAAGCAATTTAGCAAGAAAAAAATGTAAGCTAGGTAAACAGAGCAATCAAATACCCTTCACCCATGTCGACTTCCACTGCTCACCCTACATGAACAAGTACAATCCCAAACCAAACATATACCCCCAACGCACATCACACAAGTAAAGTGAGCCAAACCCTAAAACTCAGCCATTGTCCTCCATGAAAAATGCCAAAATTAAATTATTGCAAAAAAACAATAACACCATTCAAGTTATCTCACTTTCCTCAACCTAAACAAATCCTACACAACAACAATCCAATACAGCCAAAGAGAAACAAAGAAAAGAAAACAATAACACATTCCACTATGTCCTGCACCGAAATGCCGACACGGCATAAAAGACTCACGCAAACCATACCTTCTTTGTTGCAAAAGGATCGTTGTCGTAATCTTCATCGTCGTAATCGGGAGACGACCTCTTAGTACCTAGATTTCAAAGCAACGATACAACCAAACTCAACAAAACAAGTCAAATTGAAGCAGCGTTAATCAGAAAAACAGCTAGAATAATTAAAACCTGAATGTCTTGCGCTAAATCCACCTAAGAAATCGAAGTCCTGCATTTGGCAGAAGCGAAGTTGAGGTTAAAGGGAACAACGAATGAAGGAAAAGTAATGGTGAGGGAGGTAGAGTGCCACGTACATCCTCGAAATGACTAGGGGAAGCCATGAAGTTGAAGAAACCCTAGAGCGATGTGAAAATGTGAGAGAAACGTGGTTTTGCACAACAGATATCTACGAAGCGAGGTAAAGTAGAAGATGCACACAATATGCGATTTCTAGTGCAGTTTTTTCTCCTCTTGGAAGAAGCCTGGCAGTACCTGCTAACACGAAAATTTATTACTCCTTCGATTTCTCCCAATAATAGTAAAACAAAATATAATTTCTCACTAAATTATTAGACAATAATTTTTATTAACTCTTTTGCTTTTAATGTATTATTTTAAAAATTGTTAATAACATTTTAAACTGTAAAATAAATTAATTTAGATAAATATATATATACTCATTTTTTAAGCAGTTTTATTAAATTTAATTGTTTCATTTATTTAGTTTTTCTTTTAAATTAACTATTTTTAACAAAAATAAATATCTTTAATAAAAAATTTATTTAGTATCCATATTTCTATTTTTAATTTTTCCTTTAAATAAATAACTATTTTTAAAATTAAAATAATTGTTTTACCATTTTGACTTTTCAAATAATCATTTTATTAAATTTAATTGTTTCATTCATTTAGTTTTTTTAAATTAACTATTTTTAACGAAAATAAATAAATATATATATAAATATATAAATAATTATTTATTTTGTGTACATATTTCATAATTTTAATTTTATCTTTTATAATATAATTATTTAAAAAATTATAAAAAATAAGTTATTTTTGCATTTTTATAAAACTGTTTATTTTTTCTCCTTATTATTACCTTTTTATTTATCAACAATTATTTTCTTTATTTATTTTACTTTATTTTTAATAAATATAAATTTATTTTGTATATTAATCTAATAACATTATAATATTCTTACCTACTAATATAATATTATATAATATTATACATACTTAAAAAAATACGAACATAGAAGCATAATAACGTAACAATGTCTGTAAACTACAGTGGTCTTTAATAAAATAATTACGGTGTCCATATTCTTATTCTTAGCTTTTCCTTTAAATAAATAACTATTTTTTAAATTAAAATAATTGTTTTATCATTTTTACCTTTCAAGTAATCGTTTTATTAAATTTAATTGTTTCATTCATTTAGTTTTTCTTTTAAATTAACTATTTTTAACGAAAATAAATATCTATTATTATATATATATAATTATTTATTTTGTGTCCACATTTCGTAATTCTAATTTTACCTTTTATAATATAATTATTTGAAAATTTTAAAAAAATTAATAGTTACTTTTGCATGTTTTCTATAAAATTATCTATTTTCTCTCCTTTTTCTTTCTTACTCATCAACAATTATTTCCTCCATTTATTTCACTTTACTTTTAATAAATATAAATTTATTTTATCTATTAACCTAATAACATTACAATATCATTATCTACAAATATATTATGCATATTTAAAAAATGCATACACAGACACATAATAACACTTGTGTTTATGCTAGTCTTTAATAACACAGTTACCTATGTGGTGTCCATATTTCTATTCTCAAAATTACCTTTTAATAAATAAGTGTTTTTTAAAATCTACAGCTATATATAAAGAGATCATTTTTTGTGTCCACAATTCATAATTTTAATTTTACCATTTGCAATATAATTATTTGTTAATTTTTTAAAATTAACCATTATTTTTACATTTTTCTATACGACTATCTATCTTCTCTCCTTCTTTCTTTTCCCATTTATCAATAATTATTTACTCATTTTTTCGCATTCATTTCACTTCAATAAATATAAATTTATTTTGTATATTAACTTAATAACTTTAGAATATTATCACATATTAATATAATATTATCTATATATAAAAAATTGCGTACACGAATGTAATAGCGTTTATGTTTATACTAGTTAAAATAATTATTTTACCATTTTTAACTTTGAAATAACCGTTTTATTAGATTTAACTGTTTTATTTATTTAATTTTTTCTTTTAAATTAACCATTTTAAAACAAAATATAAATATCTTTAATAAAAAAATTATCTACAAAATAATTAAAAAATATATTTATAATCAAATTTTAAAAATCATTTATACTTTTTAAAATAATTATAAAGGGAATGGGTATCCTAATTTCTATTCTAAATTTTACCTTTTAATAAATAACTATTTTTTTAAAATTAAAATAATTATTTTACCATTTTTATTTTTTTAATTAGCCGTTTTATTATATTTATTTTTTCTTATTAACCATTTTGAAACGAAAATAAATATATTTAATAAAAAAATTATCTACAAAAGTAATTAGAAAGATATTTATAATAAAATTGTAAAAAATATTTATTTTTATTTTTAAAATTAAAAATTGAGAGCTTATCGAGTATTTGATAGGGTTTTATTTTTTGGGGAGTTGTAATTAACCGTGATATTTTATTCTGCTAAAAGTGAGTTTATGTTGGAACTTATTTGATGATCTATCGGTTGATTGATAATAAGATTGATCACACATAACTTAATTAAAAATAGAAAACTGAATGTTATTTGTTGTTTCTCATTATTCCCCGTTCTTAAAAATTTTAAAATATGTAGTGTGTAATAAGACAAAGGAAGATTTGACTTTTGGAATTAAAGAAGTGATTATTCATAAAAAAACTTTGGAATAAATAATTCAAATCATTTATACATATTGTTCATAACCTAAATTTATACATATTTCATTCCTATATTTTATAAAAACCATCTAAAATATTTTTCTTAACAAATAATATGTGAAATGTTTCTCATATAATAAACATTCATGTTTGGTTTGTTGGAAAGATATTTAACATAATAATTAGGACAAAATAAGTATAAATTTAATTTAGGATCGAAACAAAATAATTTTGGGATGAAAAAACTATATTTAATTCAAAAAAATTTATGAACTAGCTATAGGTGGAGAGAATTTCCTATCCATTATTAGATAGAAGGTTTATATGACAAATGAAACTAAATCATGTATTATGGTTATTAGTCAAGGGTTGAACAATAATTACTAGATTTAATAAAATATTCTTATATAAATTATATTATGCAATTAACTTTGTAAAAATTAGTATGGTGCATTATAAATAAGTTACTTGAACTCCTAACAATTTCTAGATTGAGGATTATAGACCATCATTGTGTTTATGCAATTTAGTGTTTTGCCACGAGAAATAAAGTTAGATCACTAATTCAAGGTAACTCACAACAATAAGATAAGGATTAAAAAAAATGTATACATTAATAATAAAACTAAAGGTTATACATATATTTTTCTTATTTGTTAAGAGTTTTTTTGTAATAATCTCGTAAAGAAAAAAAAAAGTGTAGAATAACCTCTTAATTTTGAGAACACCATCGTTCACAGTCATATTTTTAAGTTAAATAAACAAGTATATGGTGTAAAACAAGCTTTTAGAGGTCTATATATGTTAAAATAAGAGAGAGGCTAAATCCCTAATGTATGTAGAACTCTTAGGATTATGCATTTATGAATAGGAAAATACAAAGAAATGAGTGTAAACTCATTATATCTAATATTTTTCCTCTAGTTGTTGTAAGCATAAAGAGTTGTTGCATATAAATCATGTATATCAAGCTTGTTATAAATAAATCAATTATAGGTCTTTATAATGATTTAGTAAAATTATCTTAGATCATTGTAATTAATTAACTCATTCATTTCTCCATATACAATGTTTTCTCGAATAAAATGACAATCAATCTTAATATGTTTGGTTATTTCATGAAAGACAATATTTGAGCTTATATGAGTAGCAACTTGATTGCCACATGTAAGAGACATTTGAGTGAACTCTCTAAATTACAAATCTTCAAATAATTGTTTAAGCCAAATAAACTCACAAGTAACTAAGGTCATGGTTTTATATTTTGCTTCCGCATTAAATCTTAATTCAACATTTTTTTTTGTGCTTTTCCACGAGATCAAATTATATTATCAATAATAAAGACATTGTATCCATAAGCGCATCTCATATATGGAGGATAACATGTCCACTCAACATACAATTGTAGTGTGATTATTGTGTCCAGATAACAAACTTTTTTTTAGTAGAATCTTTAATGCACTTCAATATATGAATGACAACATTTCAATGATATGTGTAAGACCCGTGAGAATTAAATAACTATATAAATAATTAATTAATAAATACGAGTAGTGAGAGCCTTTAAGGCATTAATTATTGATTTATATGACATGGAAAAGTTCTACTTAGTTATGTGAGAAGACTTGGGTTTAAGTCCTATGTATGCCAATTGTGTGTTATTTAATTTATTATTATTTTTAATAATATGCTTGATCATGTTGAGTGATAATGTGTTATTTAATTTATTATTATTTTTAATAATATGCTTGATCATGTTGAGTGATAATATAATAATAGAATTATATTAAATATCATGAAACATGAATTGGTTGAATGGTTGTGCATTGAATTAGCATTGACATGGTTATAGTAGTATTGGGAGAAGATTTGTATCAGAGTTTTTATTATGTTTTAGAACAATTGTAATATTTTATATTATTAAACTTGTTTTTTATTATGTATTTTATGTTTGAGTTATAGTAGAGGTTTTGAGATTATTTATTATTATTATAAGGTTTTAATTTTCCTGCGTTTTGGGAACATAAGTTATAATAAATGAAGTTTTATTATTTATTTCTTTATTTTATTATTTAAATCCGTAATATCCGGTCGGGATGTTACAATATGCATATGGAGAATTAAGAAATTGACTCACTACACCGAGTGTATAGAAAATTGATGTGACCCCAATAAGGCCTATAGTATTGGGCTACCGCTTAGGCCCATTCCTTTTAATTTCGTATATTTTCTTTATTTTCAATTAAATAAATATTGTTTTAATTGAGCTTGTTTTGCTTAT
>Ga0099823_1005964_pt1 | contig 12238 bp, 2 predicted proteins | sample CowpearedBW_FD_76831 | JGI IMG/M metagenome (GOLD analysis project Ga0099823, IMG submission 76831) | Root nodule microbial communities of legume samples collected from California, USA - Cow pea red BW | ecosystem: Host-associated > Plants > Roots > Nodule | place: USA: California | collected... | reverse complement strand
TTTTTTAATTAAAAAAAAAAAAAAACTCAAAATAACTTCTGCAAATAATCAGACATATTATTATTAAACAATGGATTTTGATTTTTCTTCAAAAAGTTTAAGCAAACACATTAAACTAGATCCATAATTTAGAGTTTGTTTTATTTTCTTATCAACATATTGACTGTGATTCGGTCCACTCAACCTCCGTCATAATTGTTGTCACCCTCAACACAATTATTTGTTGTGAATCAAACTCATGATACCAATTATTTTTTCGAACACTTACCATTTAGCCAAAAGTTATAGTTATTAGTCAGGACGGCACAACTTTTTTTACTTAAGCGTATGAACCCAAATACCATGATTCAATTGTGACTCAGTCTACCCGACCTCCATCACAGGACAATTATTGTCACCTTCAACATTAAAGAATTGATTAAAATTTAAAAATGAAATTACTTCACAATTTAAATCGTCATTGTAAATTTAAAATATAACTCATATTTATTTTATGCAAGGTACAATTTACAGTGCCGACGGTTCCATATACATATGTATTTTTTTAATAGTTTTATTGAATCGTAGAAATTGAACACACATGAAAGAGTTTAAAATAACTTACACACCATGCTAAACTAATTAATTAAGCTATATTCCTTTAACATAATTTTGTATATTAATTTTAGAATTATAAATTTATTATAAACTTAAGTTTAACCAAATATGTAAGTTTATATTTTTTATTGTTTGAAATTCGATATTATTAATATTTAAAAACATTTAATAGTTATGCGCTATTATTATAAAACTTTTATACTATTAGCTAATAACAATAATTTAATAAGATTTCTAAGATAAAAATTGGAAAAAATGAAAATGAACAAATATATCACCGCTTATCAATACATATATTATTTATGCTTTTTCCAGTTTTGAAATTCTCAAAGATTTGTAGGAATTTGAAGACAAAGAATGGGAGAATATCCCCAAATCAAATGTGAATGAATCTCTGAGATCACATACAAGTGTCTTAGTCAAATAATAAATAATTAGTATAATCATTTGGGTTAAAATTTGATTAAGACTGAGTATTCAGACTTTGTCAGTCCTAAAAGGTAAGCCAATCTAATTAGCATAGGTTGTTAAAGTATCTTAGCTGGTTTGTCTTTAATTAGATATCATCATATTTTAATCTTTTTCTCGTAAAGTGATATCTACTTTATAATGAAAGGTGGTTTTAAATTTTAAATATTTCTAAATTTTCATAACTAAATAATTTATAAAATCATAAAATAAGTATTTTACATTTGTCTCAAAAATAAGTATTTTACATTTTTCTCAAAATAAAAAGAATAAGTTATGAAAACTCGTGTCTGATTGATGAATTTTAAGAAAATAATTTACTTTCAGAAATAATTTTAAAATATTTTACTATCAATCCTACTCCTTTCTAAATACTAATTGAAAACCAATTCTCAACTATTGTGAGAACTCTTTAAAATTGAATTATAACGCAATCAAATCTCTATATAAAAAGAATAAGAATTATAAAGCTTAATTAAAGAAAACTAATTAAAACATTAAAAAAATACTTAATAAGTTAACGAGACAGTAATTGTACAGTAAAAAATGAGATAAAATCAAATTATAACCCTTATTTCGCTCAATCTAATTACTATTATCTTTGTATGTACTTTTTATCACAAATAAAAAAACTCAAAAATCAAATTACCAATATATTTGATAAATATTCCTTTAGATAAACACTTGTTACCACTATTCTTGTTAAAAATTGATTATTGTAAAACAATCAGAGAGTATTTAAGTTTGTTGGGAATGGTGATGAAGAACTGATTACGTAACTAGTTCTTTAGATTTATATTATAATAATAATAATAATAATAATATATTATATATAATAATTATAACAATAGTATTATTTATATAATAAATAATAATAATACATCAATTTTTATTTTAAGAACAAAATGATAATCTTATATTTTAATCTATCAAAATTTATTTTATTATTAATCATATCATTTAAAAATCCTCTCAAATTTCACTCATTTATATTTTTAAATCTCTTCGAAAAAATACACAAATTTATACACTAAAATTCATCCAAATTTATCTAAATATTCTCAAATCCATTTATTTAGAAGAAATTTCCATAAATTTGGATGCCAATATCACCGTTACTAAAAAGAGAATGTACATTAAATATTCTTTTTAACATTTATTATTTAATAAACATCACGTTTGTCTTCTAGTCATGACTTTTACAACATCAGTTAACTGTAGAAAAAAAAAAGTTAAATAAACACTTTTAAAATTTTCTACTACTATAAGGTTCTTAATAACTTTTTTAAAATTTTACAGGTAATTTTTCTTAAATTATATATATATATATATATATATATATATATTAAAATTAAAATATGATGTTATTTTTATAATCATAAAATTAAATATAATTAATTTTATACTTTTATTGTAAATAGTTTTATTTATTGTGTAGGTAATTTTATGATTAAAGAAAATTTTTAAAAAAAAGTCAAATAAAATAAAGAAAAAATTAAAAGAAAAAGCTTACTTAAAGAATAAATATAATAAAATAATTATTTTAAATAAAAAATATTTAAAAAATAAAATTAAAAAAAATTATGGACATAAAAAGAGAAATTTTATGTAGATGATAAAAGTTAAATCTGCCAAACGTTTTTTCTTTTTTGTTTTTTTACAAAGATAAAAATTATATAAAGTAAATATATTATTATTATTATTATTATTATTATTATTATTATTCTATCAAGGAGTTTTGGGCACGAAATATCATTACATTTTTTTTTCTTCCGTCTTAAATTCTTTATTTATAATGAATTATTTCTCTAGATATTTATGATCAAATCTCCTTTAATTGATTGAGATTCGAAAATTTTAATTTTTTTCTTTAATTGATTACTTCTTTTTATATAAAATTTCAACATTAGAATTATAAATACTTAAAAAAAGCATAGTTAATCTTAAAGGAATATTTCTAAAATCTATCCAAAGAAACAATGCATCAGTCATCATCTTTCAATCGCATTCAACAATTGATGATAACTAACGACCAATAATGTTTAGCAAACGAAATATACATAATAAAAAAATTAAATAGAATTGAATTGCTTCACAAATATAATTGCTTTGAAATTGTAGTTTTTGTTTCTATCCACAATGATGACTCATTTAGACGACAGCTTATAGTTTTGTGATATGTCGTATTTGCATGATTTGACTTTAATACACATTTGAACTACTTTACTTTATCATAATCTCTTTTAATCTTTAATAATAATAATTAATAATAATATTCTTGCTCAATTTCTGTTAGTTCCTTGTTTGCATGATTTTAGATTGCTATATTCACCATATACTGTGTTTATCTGTTGGAACTTCATCAAGTTCTTCACTAAATTTAGTCACGTGTCACATTTTAATAATTAATGTTTATTTGTTAACTAATCTGGTCGTTGAAACTGAAGGATCTGCATGGAATATATGATTAGATATGCCTAATGACAGCTTTATTTATTTTGTGAAACTATGTGACTATTTTATTTTATTTATTGAAGCTGTCTAAAACTAAACCATTTCTTTCTTAATGGTTAGGTTAATGGGACCTTTCTTTCCATTCAAATAAAATAAGACCAAAACAATTTATTTTATAAAAGTATATGTAAATAAATAACCTTCCAATATCTTATTATCGAACAAAAATAACCCCCAATGCTCTTTTTCTTAAGAGATATATATTTATTATTAGTTGCAATATATTTTTTTTATCTTTTCGATCTATTAAATTATAAATTAGTTTATTTTTACTATAATATAACTAATCATGCTGTCATCATTAAAAATGACAATACTTACCTGTCTTGGTATTATTAGTTGAGCGTTTGTAAATTTTTAATATTCATGATTTTTTAAATAAGATCATTAAAATTAATTCTTGAAAATATAAACTTAAAGTATAATAAAAAGAGTTACTTAAATAAATATTAATATAATTAAAATTAGTTTCTGTAAAGGGTTATTTCAAATAAGTTGTACAAGAAAGTTGAAATTTAAGTAAAGTTAATTTTTATTTAATTTGATAAATTTAAATAAAGAAACATAGATTTATAAAATCAAATTTTAAACAACAAACTAATCATCAATGTATCTTTACTGATATTTTTATTTTAATAATTTAATTCTTAGTAAAATATCTAATAAAAATAGCTCACAATATGTACACATATATAAAATATTTGCGAGTTGAATACACAGTACTCATAACTCTTTCGTATTTATTCAAATATCTGAATATTTATTGCAAATTTTAGCTATAAATATTCGCGAGTAGATATTATTTTGTCATTTCCAATTAAAATTAAGAATATTTGTGAGCATATATAAAATCTGACGAGAATGTAAAAATGTTTTAGTGAAAAAGTCATTCTTAGTCATAATCTAATAACATATTTTATGTAATGTGATGATGCTACACTGTTTTTTCAAACAAATTGAAGAAGGCTATTTGACCAATATGTTGACTTGGTTAATATTTTAACAACCACACTAATGAATCTCTGGTGCCACTTTAAATTATAATTCTGCTCATAAAAATAAGAATTCTAGATTTATTTTTTTTATTTTTTTTTTGAAAAAAAAAACTAATACTGTACACAAACATGTACTAGTGTCATGATTATTTATTGTGTGTTTAGTAACAAATTAGGACAACCAGGTGTTATGCACATCTTAATTAGTACGAACAAACGCACTAATCATATAGTTTAAATTCTACACTTTTTCACCAACAAATCAACAACTGCCTAATAGTAATATTCCGTTAATTTGGTCCGTGTCTGCTAATAAAAATTAAGAGACACTAATAATTATTATTGGTAAATTAGTTAAGCACCTTAGAATTGGAGGTACCCATCATTCTCATTCCAATTCATTGTGGCAATTGTTAGGAAAAAGATACAATTCATGTTGAAGTTGAAGTCTCTGATAACAAACCCAAAGAAGAAGTTTCTGTGAACACGGCACTTAAACAGGGACTTAATCTCATTTATTTGCATATAAATTCTTATTATTTTTTGTGTCATCACTTTCAGTTCGCAATCCTTCTATTATTTTTTCATTGTGTTTCAGTTCACACATGATGACTGAAGAGAAAAAAAAAAGCAATTAGTGACGTAAAGTATATATTATTTTTATGAATTAGTGGAATTTGTCATTATCATTGTGATGATTTTGAGTGTAATTATTTAAAAAGAGTTTAGTAGGAAGTCGTGTTTGGGGGCCTAGGAGTATGCTAATCCCATTAATAATGAAAACGGGTGGGAACAAAGATAGGGAAAATGGCCAAATGGAAGAGGATAAACCAATAATTTAGAATACTATAAGAAAGATTCCATTATGAAGTTTGGTGATCCATAACATAAAGACCAGAATAGTATTAAATTTATACGATACCATATGCCAAATTAGCCAAATTAAAGATAACTATAGCCCTGTGGTTGAAGGCAGTACCAAACAAAAAAAGCATCACTATTAATATGAAGATTATAATATTAGTAGGTTATGAAGACAAATGGCATGTACACGGAAAAGATGAATAGCCACAATGAACATGACAAAAAGCAACGTACCCACTATTATTTTTCTTCAAACAACGACTCTGCACCAGCTACAACAATCACTTTAAAACTCACTTTTCTGCACTTTCTTTTACCCATTTTTCCAAACAGGGAATTTAGTAAGAACTTCCACCAATGGATATACTTTATTTTTCTAATAAGATGTGTGTATAAGCTGGTTTTGCCAAATTCAGGGTATCTTTCACAATGAATAGTGGAAAAGATGGAGAAAGCATCGTACTAATAATTATGAGACGCTAAATGCGATAAAAGGAAGACAAAAATGCATGAATTTTATCTTTATGTCTGTTTGATTAGGAGATGGGGATTTAATTAGGTGGGAAACTGATAAGGGAAAAGTATCTTTGTGAAAGATAGGACGGAAAGGATGAAACAGTAATGGTGTAGGATTTTGATTCATGATCACTTCAAAATTGTAAAAAAAAGAACTGTTGAATAGTTGTTGTATTGTCGACACTGTCAACGTTAACTTTTTCACTGGAACAGTAGAACATATTTCTTGTCTCCTCATGCATGTGAAACAATGGTAGGGTCATGTTTTAGTCTTTTACACCATCTTATTACATGGATTCATGATGATGATGACACATGCATCGGGTAAATAACAAATTGGTGTGTGCTTGTTATTGTCTTTTCCTTTGTAAGAATTTAGAATTTTTGGTTTAACTAATTCACTACGTACAAATGGCATTCGTGGATCATTATCAAATCGTGTTCTCAGAATGAACTCTCTCGGATGGTTACTAAATTCAAACACTATCAAAGTGTAAAGCAAAATTGTGAACAAATCAAAAGGAAAGGCCCAACAACAAGTCCTAAAAGTTAAAAAAGGTAGGGCAGGTTACCCTAAATTACGGAGAATCAAAAGTAATGCCCACCAGATCATCTTCTCTCACTCTTATGCTTTCAATTCTTGTTTCTTATCTGTTAGGCTTTCAATACTATCGCCCAAAATGTATATTAAAATATATTTTTACATTTTAAAGTTTCACTTATTCATTATCTAATTTATATATTTTTATAAAAAATTAAATATTATATTTATTCAAGATCTCACATCAACTTAAAAATAAGATATTTTATATTATAAAAGTGGATGTAAATCTCAATTTATGAATCAATTTAGTGGAGTTGAGTTAATCTTAAAATCTATTTTTTAATATGACCAAAGGAGTTATATATTAAAACCTATCCTAACGATATTTGTTGTTTGTCGGGACTTGTTATTCCATACTCATTATCAAACTATTATCGGATCATCCATTAATATTTAATATTATATTCGAGATGTATATACACATAAGTTAAAAATAAAGAAATTTCATAATATAAAGTTGAATTAAACTTTACGATATCTTTTAATATGTACACCTCTTAACAATATCTTTTAATTTATTTTTAAAAATTTACCTGAATTATGTATGTACTGTTTTATACAGGTGAAAAATGCGAGGAAGCGTACAAGAAATTTAGAGGATTTGATACAAAGATCGAATAGTCATTCAAAAAGTTTTGTGCCGACTGCCATGTTATGACCACTGAATTTTGTCAATATATGACTATAAAGGATAATGAAAATGATGTGCTCTTTTCAAGGAAAGGTAGAAATATGTATATTTTTAACGACACGGGTGAATAACAATTTTGGTGTAATAAATATGTATTTTTAGTATATATATATATATTCAGTTAAAAATAATAACTTGAAATAATTTTATTTTATAAACAAATAAACTTTATTTAATTTATTTTCTTCGTATAATTGGTCATTGATTTAAAAAGATAAGTTGCTCAAAACATTATTAGTTCTTTTATATTTAATTTATAAACGTTAAATATCTCTTTAGTAGTCAGGATAATAAATAATATCATCAATATTATATCCTACTATAATAAGCTGTTTATTGTTTCCACAATGAAATTCGAAGTTAAATGAAATTAGACGTGCCATCAAGTGTTTAATGGTGAGTTAATCTGGTTTATCATGGATTTGGGTTAGATTGAGTTTAGAAAAATTTTGTTTTTTTTTAAGAGTAGATTAAATTGAATCCGACTCACTTAATTCATGGGTTAAACGAGTTTCGAATTGAGTTGAAGGTGAATTAACCCACTTAACCTACTAATATTTATTTATAATTTTTTTCAAAAAGATAATTATTTACTACTTCTACTTATACAGATTTACATTTTCATATTTTTAAATGCTAGCATGTTACTCAATGATATTTGAATAGTTGAAATGTTTAATTGTTTAATTAATTTATCGTCAAATTATATAGGTTGATACTTTGATATTTAAGTAATATCTTTACAACAATATTTCAATAATTAGATGAACACTTTGATTTCACTATTATAAAAAATAAATTAAGTCAATTCACCCTGATTGAAATGCAATAAACATATAAAATAAATTATAACAAAAATCATAAGTGAGTTGACTCACTAATCCACCAATCCGTGGTGGATTGGATCAGTTACAAACTTTCTACTTACCATAAAGTGAACTGAATTGAACTGATTTTTTTTTAATTCAACTCGTGATGAACAATCCCCTGTATACCGATTAACTCATCTTGACATCCTGCTATTAAAATAAAATAATATGATTTTCTCTCTCTTTAAAACTTCATTCCAGTAACTATAACTGTTTGTTGTTGTCATTAGTATCATAGTAATCATATTACGTGGTTAATGTCATTGTTTTCATTATTATATTTCATTTATCACCATTACCACAACGTATTAAAATTTGATTTCTTATCATAATACAAGTAAAAAATTAATAATTAGTGTTTATATTATTGCTACTTTATCTTACTTTTACAGCATATGATATTTTGACGATGATGTTGGATGTTGGATAAGTTTGTTGGTCTGCTCAGAAGCAGATAAAACAGTAGCGCATGACATGGATTAGACCACCTCAAATTTTCATTAGTTGTTATTCACCCCAGTTAGGTTCCACAACACACAATGCAAACAGCCCCGAGAATAACGGCTTCTTGTCTTATAACTACCACTTCACACAGACACCAACGTTAGCCATTTCACTTTTCCAAACTTCAAACTAAAACTCATTACAGAACATCCATTCATAATTTACAAGATAAAATCTAGTAATGTACAAAATCATGCTTTTAAATTGTAAAAATGAAAAACTTACTATGAATGAAGAGACCATGATTTAAATTCATAAATAAATAAAAATTTACAAATTTTATGATGACCAAAATATACTTTTAGTTAAGTTTATTTATTTTGGTCTATATCTTGTTTTAGTGACGGGATAGTTTGTTGTTTTCGAATTATATGAATCTTATTTAATTAAGCAACGAAATCAATAACCGGGTCGATGTAGACAAATCAATATTGATAAGTCTGTAATTACAATAAAGTGTAATTTGTGAATGGAATTGAAATCCTTTATGTCACGTAAGATGAGTAATCATATATTGATAATATACAAAAGCGTTATCATCAATCAGAAGATGACATAATTTTATTACTTTTAATTTCATAATCAATATTAAATCCAACAGAACATTATTGGCATCCATTTGTCACCAAAAATAACGGTCCTAAGAAATAGAAAAAGCTTAAGGAGAAAAATGAATCTGTGGTCGGAGACAAGAATGGGCACATATCTGAAATTTAAAATAACAATGTAGCCCACCACCTTCATAGTTTCTTTGAAGCAGTGATGAAACTTTTTAAAATATAGGAGAGATTTACAAAACATGATTGAATAAAAAAAGGAAACTAGAATGGAAGAATGTGAGGGAGAAGAACTTGGCACCCTGAATTTTGATTTTAAAAATGAAAAATTCACACTTGATTCATGTTTGACCCTAAAAAGCTTAAACTGAGACACTTGGCTTTTTCTTTCTTGGTTTCTTACCCTAATAGAAAGGTAGAGTGGACACCACAATGTCTGTCCTCCGGAGAGCAAAGTATCCCACAAAGATTTTCCACCCTTTTTACACCACTTGTCCTTTTCACTCGACTCCCTAACCTTCTTTGTCTAATCCTCAAAAGTAAAGCTGCTATACTACTACTACTACTACTATCTGCCTTTTTCTTTTCTTTTCTTTTTTTTAATTTTTTTCCCTTCCTCCTTCTTCCTCCTGTATCGGTTTTTCCCTGCAACAAATCAAACCGCACGTCAAAATCTTTTACATACAATTGGCATCAGATACAAGGATTTTGCAATTCTCACAACATCAACTTCTTTATACTTCAAGAGTTAGACAGAGTGAAAATAATCATATTGCTTCGAACTTCAATTTCGTAGGGTCCCCATTGGCCATTGGGGTTGGCAAACATAATCATTCCGGAGTTTGAAAGAAAAATGATTGAACACTCTCCCTTTATAGGGGACATGTGAGCAGCGAATACCTTTTGTTCAGTTATTTTCTTTTTTTAAAAGAAGATCTGTTCAAGTGCTCATGCCTGGTAATGTTGTCTCCATTTCATTGCACCCCTGAACCAATTTCCCTTTGACTGCCCAAACAAATGTTCTTTATTCGGTCAAAATTATGTAAAAAAGTTAATTTCCCATATCAACCCCAGAAACATACTTATTAAAGTAAGAAAACTGGTTTCTGGGAAATCTGACAGTAACTTTAAAAAATGAATTAGGCCGGGTCATTTATTCTATGGCATAGAAAACTACCATCTTTGGTTGGCAAAGATATAGAAGGAAGGAGGAAACAAGAAACGACAAACCTCAGGAAAAAGAGGAAGCTACTTCATTAGGGTATGACCTACAACTAGTGAATATCAGAATTTCAATAAAATGACCCGAATGCCCTCTCTACACGCAGTTAACTGGTTTTAAGAATCTCCATACTTAATCTGATTTACCCTGAAGCACAAAGTTAATAGTCAACCGGGCTTGGCATGATGACATAAGAAGCACCTTTTCAGGACTACGGAAATACCTTTAAGGGTGTCCCGCCATGATCTCATTCTTTATGATCAAAATACCCTATTAACATCTTCCAACTCCCCATCCCGCTTTTCCCCTTTTCAAATAAATTGACCACAATGCCCTTTCCCAATTCTAACAACGAGTGTCGGTGGCCCGACATCACCTATGTTCTTTCATCTTCCTTCTATACGACATATTGCCTGTTATCAGATTTCATAATATATACTGAGCTAATAAGGACACGCCTTAGACAAGTTCACGTCCACGCATACACAGAAGCTGACAAATTCAGCACCTGTTCTTGATAACAATTCAATGTTAGTCAATGAAAATCAATTGGGGTAGTTAGGATGAGCCTGTATCATATTTCACTACAAGACATCCACAGGTAGGTGATCCTCCCCCACCAATTCATTTTACAAATACTATGTTCAACAGTTCACCCATCACCACCGTTTCCCAAGTGAACAGAAAAAAAAATAAAAACAAAATAGGAAGGTTTCACTCAAAGGAAAAAGAATTTAACAATGTTGCTGGTGTGATTTTGATCAAATGGAGGTATTAAAAAATGGGATTAGTTGGAGAATGTATTGTCGGGCATGTTTGATTTAGTAAAAGTGAAAACAAAAACACCTGAGTAGTGTTTAATCGGCATCATTATTTTAATCAGGATGGCTTCCCTTCTTCCCTTTGGTAATTTATTCAGCGGGTCCCCTAAAACTCTTTGTTTGAAAGGATGTCTATAAAAATTATTGAGGTAAACACAAAAGAAAACAGTAAAGAGTGGTTACCTTTTTCTTTTGGTTGATTCTTGGTAGTGTTGGGCATTGGCCTAAGTCGCTTTTGGGGTAGCTTGCTTGAAAGCAACAGTGGGAGCTATTCTGCAGCTCCTCCTCTGATGCTCCTGGACAAGTTCTCCGGCAAACCAGTCAAGTTTCTCGAAGTTACTCTGTTCCCCAATTCTCTTTCCTCCGAACAGCACTGACTCTACATTCTCCTGCTTCAACATCTCCTCTGCTATTCCAACCAGCATCTTTACGTTGCCGGGACTTGAATCTGTATCCACATTGGGTCCACAACGCCCCATGCTCGACCCATTTGCCTGTCACATAACAATACATCAGAACATCCATCGTGTAAAACTGAAATATACCCTGCTAAATATTACATTCATCTCTACATCATGGACGGTGTCAGTAAGATTTCAATGCCACCCACCATCACACACTCAAATGAAAAGGACAGAATGAACGACCATAAAGGAAATTAAATGACCAGACACACGCATAAATTCATTCAAATTAAAATAAAAACTTTTGGTGATCGCAATCCCAACCCATATGGTTTTCTGCTTAAACTTAAAAAGCTTTTCTGCTTCACACGACACGGCTCTATTTAAGGAAGAGTCTGAATTGGGCACTGCTTCGATGAATCCAACTGACAAAATGCAATGTGTATCCATTTGATGAGCGAATCCAAGTTGCTCGAGAATGGAAACAGAGATAAAAATGAACAAAAAGCACAACATTAATTAACACCCATCCATCAATAGATATCCCATAACAAGTCCAAATCCAGCTATGCTGTCCCATACATACTCATCAACTTGCTACATCAAGACAAC
>Ga0099823_1005963_pt1 | contig 12238 bp, 8 predicted proteins | sample CowpearedBW_FD_76831 | JGI IMG/M metagenome (GOLD analysis project Ga0099823, IMG submission 76831) | Root nodule microbial communities of legume samples collected from California, USA - Cow pea red BW | ecosystem: Host-associated > Plants > Roots > Nodule | place: USA: California | collected... | reverse complement strand
ATTTTATTTTTATTTATATTTTTTATTAAAATTTTTATTAATTACAATATAAAAATATATACAATAATTTATTTATAAAATAATATATATATATATATATATATATATATATATATATATTATTTTTCACAAATATGTATTTTGTAAAAAAAGATCTTTAGAAGTAATTCTTTTTCTTTATACATATACATTTTAGATAACAATAGCACACAAATAACGAGTATCAAAATATGTCAGTGAGAAGTTTGAGTGAATTAATCTAATCAGTGCAAAAGTTAAATACTAGTTATGTAAATTAATTAACAAATGAATATTTTAAATAAGGTATGCCTCTGTTTATTATAGTTAAGTTTTAAATTTTGAAATTTTAAAAAACTAAATTTCCTTTGAGCTTTATAATTGTCTACTATAGTCCCCTTTTTTTTCAACTTTTAAATTTTAGCACCAAATATTACATACAACTTTTCATTGGCATGCCAATTTTACAATTAGGTTAAAAAACAGAGGCCACAATTTGGCTACGGGGTGAGTAGCCTCACTCATCATAAATCATTCACATCAAAAGTTTATTGACAAATATTCCTTCTTTTGTTAAATGATGTGGTTTAATAATCTCAATAATTTATATTAAGATATTTTTTAAAAAAAAATTATTGATAATCTATTAATCTATTATGAAAAAATATGTTTATGTTCCTGATTATATAAAATAATAATATTATTATTATTAATATAATAATAATAATTATATAATATTATTATTAATAATATTGATAATTATTATATTTTTATATATTAATAATAACAATAATAAAAATATTACTATTATATATTAATAATAATAATGCTATTATATATTATTAAATGTAATATTATCTACTACTTGTAAGATTTTGAAGAACCCTTCATGTATGACCTGCCTAGAAAGTTTGGTGACTGGGTTGTTAGTTGTGAAGTGCATTCAATTTCAAAAATGGTATTGGTCCACCACACCACTAACCTTATCAAAAAACATTATGCCATTTGTGCACCATTGTCTCCTATCTCATAATGAATCACTTTTAAAACTATCTACAAACACAAATGGCTACAACCAGATTGAAGACAGAAAAAATCATTTTCCTTTATTTTTACCCACCACTCATCTTTTTTATTTTCCTTTTCCTTTATACAATCAGAACGATAATATATTATATTATTTCTGATAAACAACTACTGTTAAAAATAATTGACATAAAGTGAAATCCTTAATCAATATTTTTTAACTTGACGTAACTGTTTTGAACCTATCCACACTGTTCGACAACGACAGTTCCACACCTGTCCAGATAATGTTTCTAAACAAATTTGTGTAAGAAACTCTCACCGTAAATTGTTTAGTCAAATCAGAAAGAGTAACTCATAGAGAAGAGTGATGTAATAAAGCAACAAAATTGTATACACCGATCGGTGACGGAAAACAACAAAGTTTCGCGTTGGCGACCTAAGCATTATTTGAATTTCATCAACATGTACGCCACTTCTCATCCTTCACTTCACCATCACTGTCAACAAAATCTAAAAACACTGCCATAGCAGCACCGTTTTTTCTGCAAAAACAATTTTCGAAACAAGAGAGAGAGAGAGAGAGTTACAACGTTAATTGACACGACCCAACCGTTAAACGGTCCATCAAGACATAACTATTATTCTTAAAAACCACAAAACGTAAATTACAAGACTGTCTCCTTTCTTCAATTAATCGACATTTGAATGAAAGAAGAAAAAAGAAGAAAATAAATGGGCGTTAGATAATGAAGGAGCAGTGTGTGTTTACCTAACCTTGATTAGTCAGACTTGTGGCGAGTGTCGAAGGGCGGGTCATGGTGGCCGGCGACGTAATCGAGGAGCCCTTGGCCGGCGCTGTGGAGGGAAGTGGCGTCGGAGGAGGGTAAAGGGGAAGTCTTGGCGATGAAGAAAACTAGGGCAAAGACTAGAGCAGTGGAGAGGAAGAGTGGCCAGAAATAGGCCAAGAGAGTGATGAATCTTGGAGCCATGAGTGTGAGAGAGAAGAGCGTGAGACAGAAGAGAAGTGCCCCGAGAAAATGGTATCTGAACTTTAACAACTTCTCTTGGATCTCCATGGGAATGATGTGCAAGGTGTTGCAGAGAGAAACTCTCTCAGACAAAAGTGTTTGTTTGGTTGATTTTTCGAACTTTCAAGCGAGAAGGGACACTAACGTACATTCATTGCAATTTCTATGTTTTAAAGATACAACACTAACGTACATTCATTACAATTTTAATATTAATATAATTCAACCTGTTAAAAAACATATTGGGTTAGATTTATATATATTTTTAAATTAAATTAAGTCCAGTCAAATATATTTCCTTAGGGTGTTAAATTGGATTGAGTGAATAAGAATAAGATTTTGAAAATCTCTCTCTCTTTTTAATAATTCGAAATAATTAAAAGTTAAATTTAAAAATCTAACAGCTTTGTTACACATTTAAGAAAATATTTATTTTTAAGGGTAAAAATTTTAAAAATTCAATTTCGTTGTTAAAAAGACAGTGCGCGAAGAATACGAAGGTGCAGGAGCAAGTTAGGGGAGTGTCATTGTAAATGGGCCAGGAGAAAAGGGTGGTCCAAGCATGAGAGAAAGCCCAATAACTTTGATTTTGTTTGTGGTGTTGGGAATGGCGGTTGTGGAGCAGAGAAACACAGGGTGGAAAGGAAAAAATGGCGCCGGTGGCAGCGAGAGGCGCAGGCGCCGTTGGTGTTGGTGTCGCAATCTTCATCTCAGTCGCTCTCACCACCTATTTCATCTGTGACCGCCGCTCCAAGAAGAAGAACATATCAAGGAAGAACGGGCTCGTGGAGGCCATCGGTAACACCCCTCTCATTCGGATCAACAGTCTCTCCGCCGCCACTGGCTGTCAAGTAACTATCTATCTCTGCTCATCTATTATCTTTACCAATTCATTCCGTTAACCACCAATTTCTCCTCAGATTCTCGGCAAGTGCGAGTTCTTGAATCCCGGAGGCAGCGTCAAGGACCGTGTTGCTCTTCAAATAATTCAAGAGGTTAATTCGAAGTAGTTTCAATCATTCGCGTGTGCTATTAGTCACTGTTTTCCATACAATTTTCAAAGCTTCGGTTCATCATCTTATCAATTTCTCACTACTCTCTATTTATTTATCTTTTTCCTTGTTTCGTTGGGGTTGAATGTCAAATTTATCAATCTGATTACATATACGTATCAGTCTGAAGATTTTCTCTATGGTTGATTGCGCAGGCTCTGGAATCTGGCCAGCTACGTCCAGGTGGAATAGTTACTGAAGGGAGTGCTGGAAGTACTGCCATTAGCATTGCTACTGTTGCTCCTGCCTATGGGTGCAAGGCCCACGTGGTTATACCAGATGATGCTGCCATTGAGAAGGTATTTTATAATTATTGTAATGCAATCCAGCAAGTCTGATAATCAATCTAGTACTGAACTTCGAAGGTTTGACCATTTTTTTTTCCCGTTTAGTTTAGAAGAACTTGTGTACAGCTTATTCGGAGAGCTTGTGATATGTTTACATGTTGTTTTCTTCTTTCAATTAGCTGTGCAGGATTTCTTGTGAAAGCAGCTTATAGATTATATTGAAACCGTTTAACCTTATTTTCCTTTTAATTATGTAAACAACTTATACGTAAGTAGTTATTGAATATCACCTTAGATTGTCGGAGACTACCACGCATGTTATGTGGTGATTAGTACCATACCTTTTAATAATTTCTCGTAAGTTTTTGTATCTGATTGATGATTGTCTTGCTTGGATCAATCTTCAGTCTCAAATACTTGAAGCCCTTGGGGCAACTGTTGAAAGAGTGCGACCAGTGTCCATTACTCACAAAGACCATTTTGTAAATATCGCAAGAAGACGGGCATCTGAAGCAAATGAGTTTGCGCTGAAACCGAAAAATTTACAACTGAATGACAAGGACACTGCGAAAATAAATGGTTATGAATCTGATGGGTACCATTATAGCTCTCTGTTTCCTAGTGACTGCCAAGGTGGGTTTTTTGCAGATCAGTTTGAAAACTTAGCGAACTTCAGGGCCCATTACCAGGGTACAGGGCCTGAGATTTGGGAACAGACCAATGGAAAGTTAGACGCATTTGTTGCAGCAGCAGGCACTGGTGGCACTGTGGCTGGTGTTTCTACGTTTCTTCAGGTTCGCCACGGCACACTTTCCTCCACTTTTTAGATGCCACTTTGGGTGTGAAAGTTGTCTGACATATTTCTTGTCCCATGCTCAACAGGAAAAGAATCCAGAAATCAAATGCTTCCTCGTAGATCCTCCAGGTTCTGGTTTGTATAATAAGGTAACTCGGGGAGTGATGTACACCAAAGAGGAGGCTGAAGGAAAAAGACTCAAGAATCCATTTGACACTATAACTGAAGGAATTGGAATTAACAGGATAACAAAGAATTTTGCGATGGTAAAACTTAATGGCGCCTTTAGAGGTACCGATAGGGAGGCTGTTGAAATGGCTAGGTTGTTACTTACTCTGTTGTTGGCTTCCCACTTTTCTTATTTTTGACATTTGTTTATTCTTTTATTTTAAGTGTCTCAACCAGAAGAATGATTACATGAAATGATGCCTGAACTTGTTACCACTATCGTTTTTTATGTATGTATCAGGTTTCTTTTGAAGAACGATGGACTCTTCCTCGGGAGTTCATCTGCAATGAACTGTGTCGGAGCAGTTAGAGTAGCACAGGCAATTGGCCCTGGCCATACCATTGTGACCATACTCTGCGATAGTGGAATGAGACATTTGAGCAAGTTCTATAATGCTGAATACTTGTCTGAGCTGGGTTTGACACCGAAAGCAGCTGGATTGGAGTTCTTAGGCATTGAATGAATAGGTTTCCTCAGAGTTTTGAATTTTTAATGCCACTGGGTAAGTGCTTAACGCCTGCCTTGGATGGCGGTGACCACTTAGAAGTTAGAACTGAGGGTATTGTAGTGATTGATATAGATAGTTAGAACTGGGAGAGGTATGTCATTCGTTGGAAGACTTGTAATTAGAAGTCTCCAAACTTTTGTAAACTCTACCGTGATGACAAGGTATTCAAAGTGAGAACTGTTAATTTTTTTTATCAGTAATACTTACTATTTCTCCCATGAGTTGGATTCAGAATCTAATATGACTTAAGGAAATTCATTAACACCTTAATATTTTTCTTTGGTCTGCATTAATAGGCAATATTGAGATAAAGGTGTCAAGTCCATTCCCACAGATAGCTACAGTTTACTGTGCGGCACAAGATCTTTATTATCAATCGACTAAGAGTGTGATTGGATTACAATTCCATCCATCTCAACCTTCTAAGTGAGTGTTTGGACTACAATCTTCTAAGAGTGTGTTTGGATTACAATGCCATTCAACTCAACCTTCGTACAATAAATTGAAAAGTACAAAACTTCTCTTCAACACCACCCTATCACATTTCCAAACATACCCTAAGTGATAAATTTATTATCATGGTACATAACCTCCCAAATTGGGTGTCTCGAGCATCAAACTGTATAACAAAAGGTGCCTAAAGTGGACAATCTTCAAGAAAAAATAGTCCAAAGACAGACACCAAAATCTCCAATGCATTACCTTCTCTCAAACTGAGATTCTTGGCAATGTGGATCTAACCAGTCTCTGGGGGATCCCTTTACCGAGTTCGGACTTCCTTTGCCCCCACCCACAAGCTCCCTCAGATTATCCACCTTGTTCTCCCTACCCGTCCCACCATTTCTCTTGTCAGCTTCTTTCAGTTTTTGCTTCAGCCTCTGCTTCCGGTTAGAAGAATTTAGTTCTTGCTGTTTTGCTAGTGAAGGAGGTGCTCCGTGTGGGCCCAGATAGATGTTCTCTTCCTTCTTCGCCTACAACAAACTAAAGTAATTAGCATTCAGATTGTCTACGCACTCAGTATCATCAAAGACTTAAACCAGAAAATTATAGTCTCCAATAAGAATATTTTCTTGAGCTAACCTTTGATGCAGAATTCGAAGATTCTACATTAGGAACATGAGGTTTACTTTGATCAGAGTCTCCAATTCCCAAACTTGGAATCACAAATCCATCAGTGTCTACGACAAAAAAGAGTCCACCCATTAAAAATCAAATGCATTTTTTACCCGAAGAAGTTATGTGTTAAGATGCATCCATCTCAGGAAAGAAAGAACTATTCCATAGTCAGTGAGTAAAAATCTCCCAAGACAGTCACAGAGTTGTTCATTTTCATTGCAAACGTACAGCACAATAAATCACAAAAACTTAAAACATATTCATCCGCAAGAATAAACATAAAGAACAAATAATAATAAACCTAATTCAGTGCTAGAATTCTCTGTATGCGAGGACACGATTTCAATCCAAAATAAATGCCCCCAATTTACTTTAAAAAAACAGCATTAACAAATTGAATCAGCAGGATATCAAATTAAGATGGACCTATAAGCATTCCACACGGATGTGATCCTAAGATAAGCACCGAGCGCCACAGGCAATGGCCCCAGAAAGAAAAAAACATCAGAAAAGATGACAACCCCAAAAACTAGAACAGCGAATTAATTAACAACAATAATAACCAATCCAATTTCAAAATTTTTGCGTTGTGATTCAAATAAGATCCATATAGATTCAATATATCAATAAGATTCAATCCGACACTAACGCAGAAACAAATCATCCTTGCCATCTTCAACAATCTAAAAACCCTCCATTTACAAATCCATCAGTAAAACCCCACCCCTAGAAGAAATAGAAGAAAGCACACAACACAAAAACAACCTCAAAAAGATCCTCTTTTTTTTTCTACCCTCGTTCATTGTTCCCGGTGGTGTCGTCCAGAACCAAAAAGGACAAAAATTGAAGGGAAAAAATGGCATACCCCACTCGTCTTCTTGTTGTTGAATCTGAGAAGAGGGGTCCATCGTAAACTGACGACCATGGATTTGAACGCACACTGGGCGATGAAGCCCGGTTGAAGAGAGAACACCCAAAATTTCACCAACACAAATCTCGAGATAGAATATTACGTTAATAATCAATCGATCGAGTGATTGAAGATGCTTTCTTTGTGGAGGAAATTGAGAGGGCAATTAAACCCCAACTCTAGGGTTTCACTGTGCGCGTTTGATCGCGTACCTGAATTACCCCTTTGATTTGGGGCAAAATTGTATAGAGATTGGACTGAAGTTCTCCACTGCTAAAGGGTAGTTTTGTCATTGACATTCTCGAATGGGATTCCTCAGAGCATATGCTTGTTTTTTTTTTTCTTTTTTTGGTTGGATGATTGACAATTTATTAAAGAAAAGATTCGCAAATATTTTATATTAGGTCATTTTTATAGAAGCTGCCCTTCTTGTATTTTAATTCCTAATCAATATTCAAAATGAAAAAAAAATATTTTGTTATAACTTTAATATAATATTTTCCTTTTCACACCTTTTTTATATTCTTCTCTCATTTCCATGACCAATATATTCGTGTTATTATAACTCCTTCCAATTTATTAAAAAGAACAATCTTATTACATAATTTGAAATATAGTTCCGCGTAATGAAATTTCAAATATGGTTTTTTTATATAATTTAAAATATCAAATTCACATATTCCAAATTGGAATACAATCAATACTAATATATCCTTATTTTTAGTTTCAATATTATTTAATTATTCACGTTACAAAGTCACTGTGAAACAATTATAGAGTGATTCGTTTTAATTGAACTAATTATATTACTTTTAAATATATTTGTAGAGTTATGCCTCTCTATTTTACACCAATAATCATTTTTTTTATCATGACATACATTTCAAATTAAAATTTATTTAGTAATTTAGACACTTATCTCAACCATATATTAGAATTAAAAACTAATAGCACTCAATTTACTTGAATTAAGGCATAATATAATGATAAAAAGTGAGAGACTTTTAAAAATGTCAAGAACAATAATCATTGAGGAGAAGGCATAATAATCCACAAGATTTCCCACCAAGAAACACAATCAAATAAAGGTCACGAAAAAGCATTTGATCAATGCGATGTCTTTTTGTGAATGGCCTCTGTTTCCACGTCTTTCTTGTCTGTTGTTCTTCATTTTCTATACCATCATTTCTGCGTTGGCACGAGCAAATGATAATGAGAGGGATTAAGGCTAAGAGTTGCATAAAAAGGTAGAAAAGAGTGAAAAAGCTGACACGTACATTTCACATTTATGATATTGTTTGATTATGCTAAATACTCTGGTATCTATAGTTTCATATCTTTTACAAATCAAGGTAACAACTAGTATTAGATTTATCTAATTGAGAACAAAATCTAGGCATGTAGCTGCTAAATTACTCAACCTACTCTTTTTTTTTACCTAGTCAAGTTATACCTAACTCAATATCTCAAAACTAGATGATGATTATATTTTACTTATTATATATTACAGTATTATACATTGATGTGAGATTTTTTGTACTTTTAAAAGTCTTGTATTGTACCAATGAACATTGGAACCAGTTGGTAGTACTGATAGCTGATATAGTGTGGAACAGAAAAGGAATGGAGAGTAGCTGACAATGTTATAGATATCTTCTGTAATGGGGCCTCCACTCCATTAAAGTCTGCATGAGCATGACATGCAGAAGCAGAAAAGAACTTTGAGGACAATTACTTTTGTATGTATAATGAACCTAGGTAACAATAGTAGAAAGTGGATAAATCATTAATTACAAAACATTGCTGATTGCTTATTTAATGTGTCTTAGTTTATTAAGAATTGTAGTTGTGTTTGCCGGGGAGTTTTTGTCAACCTGTCATCATATTCATACTCAAATTTCATTGAAGCAAAAAGTTACACTGATACCAAATCAAAGGTTTGTTTGATGCAAGTGATGGAAATCTAGTACGGAAAAATGTCATCTGGGGAAGTGTCTCAAGAAAGGAACACCCATAAAGAAGTGTTCTTTGGAGAAATCTGTAGTTTCCTGATTCGGTGTGTTGGGTTTCTGCAAATGGGTTTTGTTTTGTTGTGATGTTGTGAGTGAAATAGAGGGAGAAGCAAGGTCCTTGTTCAGCACATTATCCATTGATTTGATCAAATTGTTTTCTTGGGTCAGGTATCAAGCCATGTTCTTGCACATGCATTCGACAAGTCCAAGGCTTTGAGGTTGTAAATATTCTCGGAAAACAAACAGCTTTGCTATCTCCAAGAGAATCAGATGCAGATAATGAATAATAAAAGGTTTCATGTCAGAGAAAAATAGAAGAAACAACTTGGTTTGAACTTGATCTTCCAAGAACCAGACATCACCACACATCACCCTTACCAGGTTTGATGAAAAAGAACTTGTTTTTTTTCTTTGGGGTTCTGATCATGATCTTACGAGTCTTCTTGTCATTGAAAAGCTAAAAAATTTCCTCCTTAGCGAATGATCATGGTGAAAGTAACAAAGCAACAGATCTGTCACAAGCTGTGTTCAAATTTTTGCAGTTTATTGTCACCAATCATTCTGGTTCTTGTCATTCTATTTTCACTTTTCATTTTCTTTTCACTTTCTGAATCCTCTCCTTCCCTTCTCACCCTACTGATTGCTCTTCTATCTACCATGTTTCTTGTCACAATGACAAAGAAAAAAGGGTTCTTACATGAAAATCTCGTCCAATATAACCAGAAGAAATTGGAAATAGAGCTTTCATTAGGAGATATTACAACCCAACAAAGTGAAACTGCTCAGAACCAAGTTGAAGCAAAGTCAGAGTCCTCGTTTTTATTAGATAGTGAAAGCAGAAACATCACTGATAAAGGCTTTGAACTCATTGCTGAGGAGTATGAGCAACAAGCTGATCCAAAGTCAGATACTTCACTTCCATCTGATTCTGAAAGCAACACCAGCTCAACCATGAGTGAAGAGAGTACTGAGATTCGTCACTGTAGAAATCAAAATCTTGGTATATCTGATAACTTGGCGTTTGATAGTGATGATTATGATGAGGATGAGGATGGCTTGATTGAAATCAAACTTCCAAACAACCACTTTTCAGAGTTGTGGCCAGAATGTTTTTTCAAACAGCAAGGTTTCACAGAGCTCTTGGCAGAAATTAATGAGATGAATGAGGATGAAAACCTAATTGAGATTGATATCTACAAGGGATCCACAAAACACCAAGATTTGAGATTGGAGAAGGAGTTGGTTTGTTGAGGAAATCGTTGTTTTCGATTAATACTAATTTTTGTCTTGAAGTTTAGCATAATTTTGTTCTATTTTGCCAATCTAATGTATTATTATGGTCAGCAGAATTCTTGAAACGATGTTTTTTCTCTGGTTTCTCTGCTTTGCTTTCAATAGACATCGATGAACATTAATTTTAAAATATTTTTAAAATATTAAAAATAGTGTGTTTTTAATGCTGAACTCTGTTTTCTTATATTGCTAGAAAAGGAACTTATTTTTCTTGAATCTAATAATATGTATTAGATTATCCTTCACAAGACTGAATGGGTTCAAATAGCATTGTGGAGTAGCAAATAGCAATGGGCTATTCGTGGACCATTAAAATAGTTGCGTGGTAACGGGTTATTAACCCGTTGTTTACTTGGGCTTTTTAACGACCAGAAAAGGACTCGCTGCACAGAAAAAGAAAACATAGAAAGAAAAAAATACAAATAGTTAACGAAAATAAAAAGCACGTAAAGAGTGAAATGTGGGTTTAAATGCCTTAAGTACTTGATGCCGTAATTTATGCATTTGATTATCGTTCTAACGCTTAATCCACTCTGCAGAAATTATTTTCTAAATAGATAAATATGTTTTTTTCATCAGATTTTAGGTTTTAGTGAAATTTATAATTGGTCATTATTCAAAATTTTTGACCAATTTAGTCTTTCATCTTTAGAAATATATGAATTTAGTCATTTTAACCAGATTTTGTTAAATTTACCTAACATTTCAAGCGCATCTCATGATAGTATTTGAATTGTTTACATCGTTTAATTCATTTTCGCTTAAATACTAACTCAAATATTATCATAAGACGCGTTTGAAACTTCAAATAAACTTAACAAAATTTGATTAAAATGACCAAATCAACACATTTATAAAGATGAATGACTAAATTAGTCTAAAGTTTCAATGAGAAAAAACATAGAAAAAACACTGTAACAAATGAATTTATTTACCATCTTCCTTCCTATAATTATTTTACCAAAAGCAAATAATAGGAAACAAAAGGTAAAAGACATGACATTAAAGGAATGATGCATTGGTGGGTGACCAATGCAAAGTCACCATTAAGTATAACTAAGCTTGTGCCATCCATTTCCTTAAAGGCCTATGTCTCTCCATCATTAAACTATTTCTCATTATTTTGCAACCTCATGCATGGCCTTTTACCTACTATCTCTTTCAAGGTTATTATTGGAAAATTCCCTATTTATTATCTTTGTATTTTTTTTCTTTTAGAAACTTACATAAAATTCTTTTTTATTTTAATAACATTAGAAATTACGTCAACTCTTTTAATGTTTGAAAAATATTATTGCAATACACACCTCTATTCCACAAGGGTGATCAATCATTATAAATTTGAAAAACAAATTCATGTACTATCTACTCTAGGAATACATGACAATAGTCATTGCAAATATAACAATTTTTTCAATTATTATAATATCTCACATGTATAAATATTGTAGGTAGGTATTGAAAAAACATGGGAGAAATTTCCAACGTGTTTTAATGGCAACATGGCAATGATTTGGGAATGTATGTCTTATATTCTGAGTTTAGATAGATATTTGGAATATCTAATTTTGCTTCAAATGGAAGAAACCTATTCACTCAGTCCACTACTTCTGCTTTTCCCAACAACTAATTATTCACCTCTAATAATTTATTATACCCCTTTCCTTGTGGACACTCACACTCAATAAATGCCAAATTATAATTAATTACAAATTTGTTTTAATCTTAAAATTGTTGAAAATAATTATTTGTTTGCAATAGAAAAAATTAAAATAATATATTAGTCTTGAATTTTAAAGGAATAATACAAGATATCCAACAGAAAAAATAGAACTTTGTCGAATCTTTTATTATTTTGATGTAACCACATTTTCTTTTCTTTTTTCTGTTTTTATTTACTCTTTTATCTTTTTTTTTTTTTTAGATTGAAAGTAGCAACGAGATTTTGGATAAAAGTTTT
>Ga0099823_1005962_pt1 | contig 12239 bp, 10 predicted proteins | sample CowpearedBW_FD_76831 | JGI IMG/M metagenome (GOLD analysis project Ga0099823, IMG submission 76831) | Root nodule microbial communities of legume samples collected from California, USA - Cow pea red BW | ecosystem: Host-associated > Plants > Roots > Nodule | place: USA: California | collected... | reverse complement strand
TTAAATAATCTTATATATATATATATATATATATATATATATATATTACTACAAACTTTTTATTTTTTATTTCTCATAATTGTTTGGTTTGTCATGAAATTCATTCGCATCTCTAATATATTTTTCATTTTATCATAACCTTTATGTAACTATGTTCAAATGGTGTATGTCAATTAAATATTTTTTATGTCTCACATTTGAATATTTCTATTCTTTTTTAATATTTTTATTTATTGTATATTTTCATTTCATATGAAAATGTTTAACACTTTCAATTTAAGTGTTTAATAGCATAAACTTTTCACAGGTAATATAAAAACATTATCTTCTTTACTCTATTATTATTAATTTTTGTTTCATTTGAAGAACCTTTTTGTTTCTTTAAAACAATTTTCGTATTTCTCAACCATTGACCAGGTTGTTATTTGAAAATTTTTCTTAGATATCTAAAGTATTTTTCATCTTATCATACCCTTAATGATACATTTGTTTTTCTTTGCGCAATTTCATTCAATAGTCTCTCAAATTGTTTCTAAAACATACATTTGATAACTTTTTAATATTTTTATTTGTTATTTATTTTTATCATGTAGAATACTATTTTGATATATTTTATATAATTATTTTTTTATTTTCTAACTCATTATCAATCATATTGTAATTTTGTCACTATAATTGTATAAATAAATTTTATTTACTATAATATAAAAATTTAATGTAATTGCCATGAATTTTTTTTATCACCATTCAACGTATATTGAAGTTCAAAAGATATAAGATCTATGTTAAAAAATTTTTATTATTAGTTTAATATTTGTTATTTGCATTATTTTGATCTAGTGGTGTGTTATAAACTTTATAGTGTATAAAAAAGATATTCATTAGAATTTAAAAAATTGAAGTAAACAAATAATGATATTTAAAATATATATTTAAATTTGAATATTTGTTTTCCTTTGATATTTGTTTTAAAATATTTTTAAATTTTATCTACTATGTTCCACTATGTTTGCAAATTTAATAAATATTTTGGTTCTCATGAAATTTTATTTGGTATTCTAATTTGAAATATATATAATTATAATTTCTTTCTAAATATTTGATATCGAAGAAATAACCCTCTTTCTAATATTGAATATTTGATAATATTATGTTTCCTTTAGTGTAATTTTTATTATTTTATAAAAATTAATTAATTAATATTGAAATAGTAAGAAAATGGGTATGTGTATAAGTACGAGAATATACCTGTCACCTGGTGGGCATGGAAATGAGACAAAAGTTTGATACTCGTTGAATTTGGGCATAAAGATATAGATGATTTTTTTTTCTGACATCTCAGACTGACTTGGCATCAAGGTGTCCTTTGCAGACATCTCCCCCTATTTGCAACTTTGGAAGACGAGTTCTTTTCGAGACCAAGTTTGAGAACCCTCAAACTTTTTAGGAGACTTTAGAGAATATATTTTGGCCTTATAAGAATAATAAACTATGTGAAAGTCATATTTGTTAAAAATTGTTATAATTAGTACTAAAGAAACTTACGGAAAAAGCCAATTTATTCTAATGAAGACATTGTATTAAAGTGGTTTTTCAGAATATAAAGGAACAAATTGAAACATAAAATATAAATAAGTTTAGTATAATTTTCATACATAATTGATATATAGATCCTTTTTAATCTATAGATATAGTTCCATTAATATGTAATTTTGATCTCTATAAAATTTAATAGCACGCTTAATTCTTTTCTTTTGTATAAAATTAAACGTTTTTGACCTAACAATAGTGGGTAATAAAAATGATAACATGTTTTCCGTGATTACAATTATTCCACAAGAATAAATAACTAATTCTGTCGTCACTAATGGGCACATCAATATAGGGACCAAAATCATTAATTTACTTAACTACGAGAATTAAAAGTAAATTTAAGTCATAGATATTCGGGATCCTTAAATACGTGGTAAGGAATTCAATTTATGAAAGGTACATAAAAAAGAATTATTAAAAGAGATAAATTTCTTAAACAAATTTGTATACCTCAAAAGATGAGTGGTTTAACTCTCGAGAAACATCTTGTTTCAATAAAACAAAAAAAGAATCTATTTCTGCCCCAAAATTATTTACAGAGTTTTTTTTCTTCTTTTAATTAAGCAAATAAGGACCTCATACCCAATTGTTTACCTTGGTGTAGGGTAGAGAGCATTTGTTTCTTGAAGGTTGGGGCTTGACTTTGTAAGGTTCTTTTGGTGCTTTTTCCTTGAATGAAAGGGAAAAGGAATCAAATAAAAGTGTGAGTAGTGGATATGGTGTTTTTCCTTTGAAGCCCAAGCCCTATGGCCCGCTAAAAAGTTGAACATCGCGTGCTCCAGTAAAGAAATACCCAATTTCGGTTTCTTGGGAAGTTGGCAACGTACGCGCAAAGTCCTAATCCCTTCAATACGTTTCACGTCATTCTTATTCTTTCACAATGGTTAACAACTGTTGCCAATCCTCTCTCTCTCCCAATCATGAAACTATATATATATATATTTATATAATACGGGTGGATAAGAAATATAAATTGTAGTGCCCCAAGGGTTGACTTAGGTGACAATTTTGGTAAAATGAAAAACAACGATGCAGATAAAAACACTACTACATAGTTGGGTACAAAAGAGAGAGCATTTCTTCCTGCACCCCCTTTTCTCTTCCTTCATTCCCATGTTTTATCCACATCTTACCTTTGAATAAAATATATTAAAAATTCTATATTTCTTTCCTCTTCCTACACTTCAATAATTACCAAAGCTGCACCTATAATAAAAAATGTATGGTCTTTCTTCCTGCACCTCCAAAATTTCTTCTACACCTTCAAATTTTCTTTAAATTCTTAAAAAACCCTTTGACCATTTAAGAAATATGACTTCCGGAAAGTCAAAATGTATCACCGGAAGTCCCAAAATTATTTCGACTTTCGGAAGTCAAAATATATGACTTCCGAAAGTCAAAATATATTACGGAAGTCAATTTCTGGAAGTCAAAATATATCACCGGAAGTCGACTTCCGAAAGTCAAAATGTATCACCGGAAGTCAACTTACGGAAGTCAAAAATCATCACCGGAAGTCAAAAATTATTTCCGTAAGTCGACTTCCGGAAGTTGACTTCCGTAAATGAAAAACAAATTTTATTTTTAATATTTTTAATTCTTTTTAAAATTTATATTTTTTAACTTTTAACGATTTTTTTAGATTATTATTTTATTTATTTTTTACGTTTTCATATTTCTTCATATATATTTTTTAAACAATATTAATATCTATATATATAATTTTATTTTAATTTAATATACTGAAAAATAAATATAAATATAAAAATAGGTAAAATTCAAATAATATTAAACATTAAATAAAAAAAACAAAAGAATAAAAAATTTATTCTGCTTCATTTAATTTTATTTAATATTTAAATTCATTTTAAAATAATAAAACTTTAAATAAATTAAAAAAAAGAAAAAAGAAAAAATATATACAAATATATATATATATATATTCGTTTTTTTTAATTTTAAATTTCATTATTTATATATTATTTATATATGTTATTTTAAATACGATTTTTTTAATTTTTTTTTCTTTTATTAAATGTTTAATAAATTACATAAAAATAAATTTAAATTTAAAATATAAAAAATATATAATTGAAAAAATTTTAAAAATTTGTTTAAAATTAAATATTTAAATTTTAAACAAAATTAAAAAATTCAAATAAAATATAAAATAATAAATAATTATAATAATATTAATAAAATAAATAAAATAAATAAATTTTAAAAATAATTTAAATTAAAATAAAAAAACTTTAAATTTAAAAAAATTTATATTTTTTAACTTTTAAAAATAATTTCATTTTTTTAAATTTAAAGTTTTATTATTTTAATTTAAATTATTTTTAAATTTTATTTTTCAATATTTTATTTAGTATTTTTATTATTTGTTTTTTTATTTTTTTAAATTTGTGTTTTAAAAAATAAAATAAGTTAGAAAATATAAATTTTAAAAAGAATTAAAAATATTTAAAATCACTTAATCTTTTTACCTACGGGGTCGACTTCCGGTAATGTTTTTTGATTTCCGGAAGTCGACTTCTGGTAATGATTTTTGACTTCCGGTAATGATTTTTAACTTTCGGTGATATATTTTGACTTTCGGAAGTCGACTTCCGGTGATATAATTTGACTTTCGGAAATCGACTTCCGGTGATATACTTTGACTTTCGGAAGTTATATATTTTGACTTCCGAAAGTATGTTTGGGGGTGTGATGTCCGTGAGTTTCCTTAAATGGTCAAAGGATATTTTGGGTATTTAAATAAATTTTGGAGGTGTAGAAGAAATGCTTGGAGGTGTAGGAAGAAAGACCCCTAAAATCTTGTGCTGTAATTTTAGGACAGATTATAAGTTTGTTCCATTTGTCTTTTTTTTTTCTTAAGATTTTAGTTCATACTTTGTAAAAAACAAGTGATTTCGGTTTCTTTCTTAACTGACATTATATTTAGGGATTTTATCTTTTATATTTGATTACCTAAATAATTTCTTGACGGTACCAAAAGGACAAAGTTAGATGATAATTAAATGGATGAAAAAATAAAATAAACATGTACAGTATTTAAAATTGATTTATTTAAGTTTTCAAGTTCATATTAAATTTGATTATTTTTATATTGAGTTTATATTAATTGTTTTTTAGTACTAAGTATTTTGTATTTTTCAATTGAATATTTGTCATTTAATTTTTTGCATTAAGAGTGTGACGTGATTGTTATCGTGTTTTAATATTTTGCTTATTTTACTTCAAATGTTAAGAAATGTCTAATTTTATATTTGATATAAAATAATATCGTGATTAATATGAAATAGCAAAAAATCTTTATTGCTCTAACTCTATGGTGATCATTAAATATTCTTACGAATATGAAGAGTTTTGTTGAATTTAATTGTTGAAGCAATTATCTATCATTCTCAAGTTCACAACCCCCTCCCAAAATTTACCTACAAAGGACTATCTTAGGTTCAAATAAGAACTTTTGAGTAATAATGATCAAGAATAAATTATAGTTTTAGTCACTATTTACCATGAAATAAATATACTTTTATAAGTTTTTGATAAATAAAAAAAATTCATACATTGATTGTTAATATTATCTTACAAGGGAATATGATGATAGATTATAAAAAATTGTAATCGATAACCAATTAACCAATATTTAATTAATCTGACCGTGAATACGTATAATAATAATAATAAATTAATTTATGAATAATAAATATGTAAAATTATTCGTTCATTGTTTTAATGGGAAAAAATATAATTGATATATTTTTGTATATTTAATTAAGGTAAATTTAAGTATTTTTAATTGAATTCTTATTAACTTTTTTCTTGTTTATTACTCAATATTTTTATATTTTTTCAATTGAACTATTTTTTTTTATTGAATGATACCACTCTTATTTTATTTTGTCATCTTGCTCCCTTGTTTTCATGTACTAAGAGATGTAAAGACTACAATTTAATATCTCAAAACAAATAAATAAGAGAAAATTTCTTCCTTCACCCTCATTGTTTTAAATTTCCCTTGTTGTAATTATTGTTCTGAATTATGTAATCCACATATATTATATATTATAGATTATATAATCTATAATACAAAAATACTTTTAAGATCGTAAAATTCGTAATGCAAATTTATATTTTGGATTGTACTATTCATAATGCAAATTTACATTTTGAATTATACAATCCGTAATACAAAATTATATTACGAATCATAATGTAATTTTACATTACAGATTGTACAATCTGGAATGCATATAGATTATGAAATTTGAAATTTACAATTTACGTATACATTATTGATTTTTTATATTTTTTCTTACACCTTATATTATTATGATATTTTTATTTGTTTTAAATCCTTGTAAATGTTTTTTAGGGTGAATGTGAAAGAAGATGATGAGGTGAAAGTGAAGGTAGAAGAAGAAGATGGAGTGAAGGTGGAGAAAAGCATGGAGTGCAAGGGTAGGAGAAGGAAAAAAGAGAGGGTAAATTTGACATAGGGTGCAGTAAAAAAACATGAGGTGCAAGAAGAAATTCTTCAAACAACGTGAACACATACCCAAATCGGAAAAAAATTTAAATAGCACTTCAATTGAAAGTTATAAAAATGTGAAGTACCCATAAATAAATAAGAAATTAAATAAAAACTTAATTAAAAATACTAAAATTTATAAAGGATTAAAATTTAATTAAACCTATCTTTTAAATTTATCCGATTAAGTTTGTGGAAAAAATAACTATATATTTTCATGCCTTTGCATATTTCTCACTTACTTTCTTTATTTTCTAAAATGAAGAATTATCAAGAATTATAAATTATGTTCTCTACTTTTTTTTTTCTTTCTTTTTTCCTTATTGTATTTTTATCAACCAAAGAAAGTCTAAAAGTTAATATTAGCATAACTTGTGAAATATTTATTTAAAATTTACTTAATGATTTTTAATTGAATGAAGGCGTGAAATAAACTTATATTGACAATAGATAACTTATGCCAATTTAATTAACAATAAACTGTGGTAATTTAATTAATAAGAAATTAAGTAGCTGAGATCTTAAAATACTGATGTGAGATGAATATCACTCAAGTGGTTAATATTTCAACACCGCAACTCACACTTTAGATTTTATATGTTACAAAATTTATTTCTTAAAACATGTACAAATTATATATTTAAATCTTTTCATTAAAATAAGATCAATATTAAATGATTAAATTATATAAGAGAAGAATTAAAGAAGATCATCTCCATATTGGTTGTTCTATTCTGTTTAGGTCAATGGCACGAAACAAATGAATATTTTCTTTATCTTTGAAGTTCTCAAACCATAAGCATTGAAAGAATGTGACAAAGCTGCTAACCCATAACTAAAAACCAATAAATAAACCAGTTAGGTACCTACATTTTAACAACCTATGTTCTCAATTGTTGAAAGATAAACATAAACAAATCACACAAAGCATGCACCATTTGTGCTTGTAAAAAACAAAAAAACATGCATGTTTTGTGACATGTTATATTTTCGTATGCACTTCATTTTCATGTCTTAAAAATAAGGTTTTGAGAGGAACTTTGCATCAGTTGCTCCCTTTAGGGACCTATGAAACATGGGAGGGTTAGTAGTACTGATATGCATGGTTGTTTCATGGATGTTGATACATAGATGGAGTCAAAGAAACAAGAAAGGTCCAAAAACTTGGCCCTTTTTTGGAGCTGCTATTGAACAGTTGATGAACTATGACAGAATGCATGATTGGCTTGTCAATTATTTGTCCAAATCAAAAACTGTTGTGGTTCCTATGCCTTTCACAACTTACACTTACATTGCTGATCCTGCTAATGTAGAACATGTACTTAAGACCAACTTCAATAATTATCCAAAGGTAATTTACATCAAATGTTTGAGTCATACTACTTTTATTATATAGTGCATGCATGCAATGATCATAACCTGTTTTTACATGGTAAATCTTTGAACTCTTACAATAATTGTCTTAAAAATCATATTAGGAATGTTTTTTTATTGTTCAACTATGTAAAAGGATTTTACTTTATCAATTTAGAAGTTTCAACTGTTGGAAATCTAAGTGTGAGTTTAAGTCTCACGTTAGGTGAAAATGAAACAGTAGAGTATCATAAATCTATAAATCCAAAATCTTAAGGTCTTAGGTTGAAAGTGGTGTCAATTCCTAATGTGATTGGTGTCAAGTATCATTGGTGTTGTAATTCCTCAGTTTTTTATGGAAAAGTTTGTGGTTCTGATTGCAGGGTGAAGTGTACCATTCATATATGGAAGTGCTTCTTGGAGATGGGATATTTAATGTTGATGGTGAGAGTTGGAAGAAACAAAGAAAAACTGCAAGCTTAGAGTTTGCATCCAGAAATTTAAGGGAATTTAGCACCAAAGTTTTCAGGGAATATGCCTTGAAACTTTCTGCCATTCTCAGTCATGCATCTATTCTTAACCAAGAAATAGACATGCAGGTGCTGCAACCATTCTTTATGTTCTTAATTTTGTTTTCAAATTATACAAAGTAGGAGATTATGCAGTTGATGATGGTTGAAATGTTAATTACCAGGAACTGTTGATGAGGATGACTTTGGACTCCATATGTAAGGTTGGATTTGGAGTGGAAATTGGAACACTATCTTCCAATTTACCAAAGAATACTTTTGCTGATGCATTTGACACTGCAAATATCATAGTAACACTTCGCTTCATTGATCCACTTTGGAAGATCAAAAAAATTTTAAGTATAGGCTCTGAAGCACAACTTGAGAAGAGTATCAAAGTTGTTGATGATTTCACCTACTCAGTGATTCGGAAAAGGAAGGCAGAGATAGAAGATGTCAGAAAAAGTGGACAACAAAATCAGGTAGTTTTATATCCTAACCACATAGTAAAGATCAAACACAAATTGATTCATGACCTATGTTAAAAAACAGATGAAGCATGATATATTATCAAGATTCATAGAACTAGGAGAAAGCAATGCAACAGACAAGAGTTTGAGAGATATTGTGTTGAACTTTGTGATTGCTGGGAGAGACACAACTGCAACAACCCTGTCATGGGCCATATACATGGTAATGACACATGCTCATGTTGCTGAAAAACTTTACCTGGAGCTGAAACTTTTTGAGGAGAATCATGCAAAAGAACAGAACATTTCCTTGCCTCAATGTGACAAAGAGGACTCAGAATCATTCAATCAAAGAGTAGAGCAATTTTCAAGGCTTTTGAATAAAGATTCACTAGAGAGATTGAACTATCTGCATGCTGTCATAACAGAGACCTTAAGATTGTATCCAGCAGTTCCTCAGGTATGCATTTTCCTACATTGATTTAGTTCTAGGTATGAAAAATCCACAAAAATGTGAGGTAACTTTTTAATTATTGCTCAAACAACAATTTTCCTTTTAATTATTGCTCAAAAACCAAATTACCTCACACTTAAAATGTGTCTTTAAGTTTCTCAATTTTCAGTCTTAATCCCTATATTCTATAAACACAAAGATCTTCATCCTCTCAAGCATCATTGTTGTGTTGTTGTTTTTATCACAATGGTCTAAGTCGGTCACCAAAATAAACCATTGACTTTAATATCACTTACGTATTTCTTTTTTCTAAGGGAGAATTCATAATTCATTACATAAATGTGAGTGGAATCCAACCCACATAAGAATTGACACCAATTTCAATCCAAAACCTTAAACATAAGGTTTACCATCTTTTTCATTATTACTGTGATTTAGACTCACACCCGAATTCTCAACAATCTATTAACAAAACACATTTTTCTCTTGGATTTATCTTATCACAAGCAAAGCATTTTCATGTACTTTTAAAGAGAGGTTGACTTCACTAAGGTTGTTGCTTTAAATGTACTACTTTTTCTTCCATGAACCAGTTTTTTGTGAACATCAGTGTTGAATTGTAGGATCCTAAGGGCATATTAGAGGATGATGTATTGCCAGATGGAACGAAAGTAAAGGCAGGAGGTATGGTAACATATGTTCCATACTCTATGGGAAGGATGGAATATAATTGGGGTCCTGATGCAGCTTCATTTGTCCCTGAGAGATGGTTCAAAGAAGGTGTTCTAAAGAACGAGTCTCCATTCAAATTTACTGCTTTTCAGGTACTTTGTATTTGTATTAGGTTTTACAAAGAGGATTTCACTGGCGAGACACAACACAGTGAGTCCAACCACATAAGATATTGGTTAGAAAATGGTGTCAATGTCTTATGTGGTTGGGCTCAGGTCTCGTTAGTGTTGTGTCTTCCTAGTGAAATTCCTTTGTAAAGTCTAACACTTTGATCTCTTCAAAACTCTGTAATATGATGTGATAACAATCCAAAATTGGTGTTTCATTGTTTTCCTTTGCACCTATAGGCAGGCCCTAGGATATGCCTTGGCAAGGACTCTGCATATCTGCAGATGAGAATGGTGCTAGCTATTTTGTGCAGATTTTACAAGTTCAACTTGGTGCCAGGTCACACAGTTAAATATAGGATGATGACAATATTATCCATGGCTCATGGTTTGAAAGTTACCATACACAAACGTTGTTGACAATATTATCAATATGTGATTGATTAATCATGTGTCACATAATCATAATCATCCTCACATGTTTTTAGCCATTCAATAAATAAATGAGTCAAGTTTTTTTTTTTTTTTTATAATTCAAATTTGTTCTAATTTCTCTAGGAGATTTTCTACATCAACTAAAATTTAAAGGTTAAATATGCTTTTAGTTTGGAATTAGTCAATTTTCAAACTTTAGATCAATTTAGTCCTTCATTTTTCAAAATACGTGGATTTAGTTATTTTAATCAAATTTTATTAAGTTTATTTAACATTTCAAGCGCGTTTCATAATAGTATTTGACTTAAAAACATTAAAACAAAAATTTGTCAAACATTATAAACAACTCAAATATAATCCTGAATTGTGTATGAACTTAAAAAAATTTAATCAAAAGGACTAAATCCACGTATTTCGAAATATGAATGACTAAATTAATTTAAAATTTTAAAATAGACTAATTTCAAAATTTACTAAAAATTAAATGACAAAAACATATTTAACACAAATTTAAATATCCAACCCAACTTGATTCTGATTATTGGGGTATATCCCATTGTGGTTCTCATTGTTACCAAAATGTGAGGATGAACCTCATAATAAGATCATTGGATTTGAAGTGCATACTACTTTTTTGTCATGTGGCCCTTTCAATTTGAATTAAAGTTTTGATATAACAAAAATACTTATCCATTTAAAAGACCCTTATCTTTTAAATAAAAAATCACAAAAAAAAAACGAAATTACTCCTAAAAAATGTAAATAATAAGAAGAAAGTGATAGTTGCTTTTTTGGAGTATGATGATTGGTTTCTGCACCTTTAAACAGCTAGCACTTACCACTTAAATGTTTCGTACCCATTCAACATGTTCTCATGTTCTTCTAAGCATTTCGTCATGCTTCATGCTTGATGATTCCTTTTAGGGTGATGTACGAACGAAACATTACGTAATGAATACATGATGTGCATAAACAAACCATTTTAAACCACGCAATGCCCATTGTTTTTGCTGCATAACCAAGCCATGCATATCTATAGCATATGAAACTGTGACAATGATGCACATGCCCTACACATATCAATTCATTCACGACTACAAAGTTCAAATCTTTAACTAAATCTTACCAAAAATTTATATCACTCAACCTATGTCCTTTTGTGGGCCTCAACCCTCATACCACACAACAATTTTTTATTTTTAAAACATTAATTTCACCTGTGAACTATATAGTTTATAAATATTTTTTTAATCTAGTTGAGTCGGTTTTTCAATTATTTGTTTAAAAAATTATAGAGATGTCAAATTCGGTTGGAACTCATGAGCTAACATGGTCCATTACGGATTCAGGTCGAGTTTGGTTGAAAACTTTTACAAATTTTAGTACAAGTTAATTTTTTACCTGGCCTAAAACCCGACTCATCCATATTGAACCTGTGGTAAGCTGGGTTAGTGATCCAACCCGCAAATAAAGAGTCACACAAGTATTTTTTATTATATTGAGTTTTATATTTGGGTTAAGTTAGGTTATTTTTTTTAGTTAACACATTGATAATCTGTATTTTTGTGAATTTTGTTTGTATTTGGAGTTTATTGAAGTTTATTTAAATTTTAATTATAATTATAATTTAGTTTTTTTTAGACGGAAGAAAAAAAATTATATATTTTTTTCAATTAAACGAGCTAGTGAACTAACCCATTTAACCCACCAATCCATAGTGGACCGGACCGGGTTCAAACTTTTTTGACTCCCTAATAATGAGTCGAGTTGGATTGGTTCACTAAACGACCAATCCGTGGTGGATCGGGTCGAACCGAATTGAATTATCCATTTTGACAACTTTAAAAAATTTAAACTAACCATTATAATAATTAATAATTATAATTAATTATTAATTATAATAATATTAGCATACTGGAACATAAATAATTGTGATATATAAAATTAGTTTCATAAAATGTACATACTTTACCCTTTCTGTACGGGTGAATGAAATATTTTTCTTTGCTGAACTTTTTCCAAAAAAAAAAAAAAATTGAAATTTTA
>Ga0099823_1005959_pt1 | contig 12244 bp, 5 predicted proteins | sample CowpearedBW_FD_76831 | JGI IMG/M metagenome (GOLD analysis project Ga0099823, IMG submission 76831) | Root nodule microbial communities of legume samples collected from California, USA - Cow pea red BW | ecosystem: Host-associated > Plants > Roots > Nodule | place: USA: California | collected... | reverse complement strand
TTTTTTTTTTTTTTTTTCGCTAATGTTCTTCTGTTCAATTTTCAAAATACATTGATATGTTAAACATCGGTGTATTTTGAATATGTAACAGAAAGACAACAATACAAAAAAAAAAAAAAAAATTCAACAGAGAATCTGAATTATACGAAGAATACTTTCTTTCTCTCTCTCTCCTTGGTGCACCCATGGGTGATCATAAACCCATACTTTTAGGGCTTTTGTCTTTCATGTGAGATGATCCAGGCACCATGATGGTTGAAGGTGATGGAGAGGCACATGGAAACTAAAAGGTCTTCTTCCCACAAAAGAGTACACATTACAACCAAAAAGAAAAAGAGAAAAGGGATGAAAAGAAGATAGGAAAATAAAATAGGTTTAAACATTTTTCTTTTTAAAAAAAGGTAAAAACAACCCACGCTCCCATGTCCTACTAGATAATGCTTCTCCTCAACACTCTCATTCATTTTCTCCTCGTTGGGAAGAATAAAGGAATCAAACACTACCCTGTCCCTGAGTTGGGTGTATGGGTATGTGTTATAGAGACACTTAGATAGTGAAAGAGAAAGAGAAAAAAAAGAAGATAACATAGATATCGATTAATGTAAGGGCATAAAAGAATCACGTAGACCAAAACCAAACCAAACCATGGTACGAAAAATCCAAGTAGAGACCACCTTTTTTTTCACAAAACTGACAAATTAATATTTCCAAGGAATTCACTGGAATTCTTGCTGTGTGTGTCACTTTCTATTTGACATATGTTAGAGGGGAGAAGAAAGAAAAGTGATGAAATCATTTATCTAATTATCTAATTGCAATTTGCATCTTATGTATATAAATATATTACAACACCCTTTGTGTTATTGAGTAGTTATTTTCATGATTGTATTCTTAAACACTTGGCCTCATTATTAAAGATGCATGATTTTTATAATTTTTGCTCCAATGGTTTTGTGTGGATAAAAAGTTGAATCATGTGCTCATCACAGCTGCATCGTCCCACCATTATTCCTGAATAGTAAATACCCTTCCACAAATTTAAAGGGAAGACAAGAATATTACCCAAGTTCCAATTTGGGTTTCTTATCCCATACTTTTGCATTCTTATTTTGTGCTTCACTGTGCAATATTGGAAAACAACAACACCATCATCTTCTTCTTCTACTTTTCCTTTCCATTTCATCAATTCTACTAAAAATATGTTCCCAACTTACTTTTTAACCCCTTAATACTTTAATTATTCTTTTTTTTATGTATATATTTAACATTTCAAGAGTAGAACTAATATTTATGAACGATTTAACGGTGTGACTCGACAACAGATAACATGATAAACTTTTAAATGGTTTTGATATTATATTAAGAAATGAATTCTAAACAGAACTGAGTCTTACAAAACTGACTTATAAAGTAAAAATTTGTATATGCTTATATAATATAAACTTATCTTGTTTATAATTGATGTGAGATCTTCAATATTTTCTTTTATGTATTTATGGCTAAGACATAATTTTTATTTTTTAAAATGTTTTATAAAATGGTATTGATTCTCCTTGGATATATTTTATATTTAGTTCTTACACTTATTAAAGACAAAAAAAAAATTCATGTTAATTTTATGCAAAATATAAGAACGAAAAATCTATAGAAATATTAAAATGACTAAAATCAATTAATTGAAAGATGAAAATTTTATTTTATTGTAAGCATGTTAACTGATATGCAAATGAGATAGAAGGACTACAAGTTGAGTTCTCTGATTTTTGCTTTTGAACCAAATTCATTAATCAGATGAAACAAATTTATGTATTCTCTAATTTTGCTTTGAACCATATCCATATATACAGTTAATTGAAAAAAAAAATCCATAAACTATAGGAAAATCAAAGTGAATTTGCTGAAAAATAATTGTTTCTATTGAAGTGATAATATCCAAACTGCTAATAATTTGCATTCAAAAGCTTTTTTTTTTTCACCATCCGTCAGTGATGGAGGAATTGATAGGTTTATTAAATAACTATTTTCCACTGATATATTTTTTTTTCAAAAATAGACAATAAAATTCATTTAGTTAAAAAAAATTTCAGATATATTATGAATTTTTCCATAAATTGGTCCAACCTTAGTTGTCTCTAATAATAAAGTAATTCTCTATAACAGAAATAATACGAATTAACATTTTAATATACAGTGCAATTCATAATTACATTTGATATATACTATTGATAAATTTTTTATTCGTGCCATGCATAAATTTAATTTAATTATAACTTAATTTTCAGATAAAAAATAGATTATTATATATGATAAAATTATTGATTTTTTTTGTAATATTTCCTTTAATTGCAAAGCTATATATCTAATACTACTTACAAATCATTGATAGTGACAGTTGTTTTTCATAGACAGTGAATAAATATTGAAGGAATAGTACAAAATTGCAATGTTTATATTAATATTTTTTAGGCAAAGACTATATAACACATATAGGTTCATACTCTAACTAGAAGTCAGAAAACCAAGAATACAAGGTTTTGAAGCACAACTAGAAATTTGTGAGATGTTAATTTTTTTTTTCTTTTTGTTGTATCTTTAAAAATACACCGAGAAATAAAATATATATTTTTTATTTTTGTTTTTATATAATATTACTTCATTTGACAATAAAAAAAAATACTAAACTGTTCACACATGATACTTCTCGTTCTTAATTATAATAAAGTAAAGAAAAAAAATAAAAAGGAGATAAAAATATATGACTTACTTTTTTTTTCTTTGATGTTGGCCGGGAACATGAGATAAGAATTATTGAGAAGCACTAATGACAAAATTAGTGTTTACTATTTTAATAGACAAAGTATAAAACAACTCTTTTGTCATGCTTTTGATAATTAAGCTAGATATTTAATTATGATTCTCTTAATCAATTCTTGATTAACACTATGCTCTGTCATTGTCACAGTTCTTCGAAAAGATAATTATCATGATCTTATGCACAATTAATCAGAAGTCCCTCCAATACTGATTGAAACGTTTGAGGTAGCTACAGTGTGATCCATTAGGTGCATGTGCATGAATGAATTATTAAATTCTGATTAGTGGTCAAATATTTTATAAGTTTTCATATTGACTGAATGACGTGGAAAATAAATATGTATTTATTTTTAATCTAAATTAAGTTTTTGTTTGATCCATAATATTAAAAAAAAATTTAAGGACAATAACTATAATAACATTAAATGATGAGATATTAGAAATATTTTAATCCGTGTTTATAAATATCAGAAAATAAATATAAACACAAGATTTCAAATTTATATTTTCATTCTCTAATAATACTAATATTATAAAAACAAAATTATCTCGCATAAAAATTAATGTACTGGCATACAACTTATAAACTTAAAAAAGAAAAAAAAATTCAAAAATACTATCTAAAATATGTATTGTCTTTTCTGAAGTCTATATATAACAAATATAAAACCATACAGAATATCATACATTTTATGAAATCTATACAAAACAAAGATAAAGTCATATAATACATAGGACATTTTAGAGATAACATATTACAATAGATTTATTAATGAACAAAATCTAATTTTTACAAATTTCTTTTGGTTCAGAAGAACAAATTATCTTTGTGATATTATTTTTTTTTGATAACTAATAATATAATTTTACTATATATATTCAGACACACTTCAATCATTCGAGTATAAATACCGCATCTGTTTGAGTACATCTCAATCACTTAAGTCGACATGTATTCAACCCAAACACATTCAGTAAAAAATAATCATATGACTAAATGGTTGATATTGAAAAATTATGATTAAGTTAAGAAGAAAGGATTAAAACAAAATTAACAAGTAATTAAGCCACGTGACTGAGGTCGATTCAAGTAAGGTTCCCCAAATAATAGTATAAATAACACATTTTACTAGATACATTAATAACGTTTTTTATTATAATATTTATTATCATCTAGTAAACTGACTTGAGCATTAGAGTGTCTTTTATAGACACAATCCGGTTACAGCTTGGATTGAGGCAAAATGAGAAGCATGAATAGATGATTATTATTATTAGGACATAGACAAGAAGTAAATGGCGATGTAGCGAACATCTCACACCCCCTTATAGGGTTTATGATACGATGATGAACAAGATATGTTTGTCTTGTGCAAAGGGATTAAAAGATCCAAGATTATGTGTGGAATTCAGAGAAGTCTCTTATATTTGTCCATACATATTTCAAACAATTAAATGAAACAAAAAAAGGGGATACCATTCACTCATTATTATCAAACACTTGAAACATGAGAAGACAAGTGGCTTCAAATCAGGACATCCTCACAGCAACAAACAATGATATAATACACACAGCATAATTATAACAATTAGTTGGATAAAAAAATAAAATAATATTATTGCATATAGGCCCCTCTTCCCCCTCATTGAGACAAAGACAATTTAAGAATATATAATACATTGAAAAGATCTCACCCCCACTCATTTTCATTGTGATCCCCACCACACTCTTATTTCCACCCATTCATTTTCTGCCCATTATCATCATTTCAACCCTAGTGATAATGACTGGTCAAAACTTGATTGATCACCTAAACAAAGCTACAATACATATACATGCAATCAAAAGGTAAAATCTAAACAAATTTTATCATGCATGTCTCCCTTTTTTTTCTTTTTTTTTTAATTTCCCCTCATGAAGATCATTAGTCTCTTCATCAATCAATTTTCCTTTCTTGATAAGAAGAAATAACATTACTATTACCATGCATCCATGCTTCTTTTCTTACCCAAAATGGTGACTTGCCTCATAAACAATCTTCAAAGTCAAAAAGCTTTTCCCTACAAGGAGTCTTCATAGCCCCACTTTATTTCCCATTTCAATTTAACAATCAAACCTACACATATTATAATAATAATAATAATAATAATAATAATGTTCCTCAATTTAGCTTTTTCTTTTTTCCCCATCTTCCAAAACAAACAATATTTCCTATTTTACAACCAAATGAGTTTTTCAAAAAATTGTGTTGTGAGATATTACTTAAGGAGAATATTATTATTATTATTATTATTATTAATTAATTAATTATATATAATATTAGATGCTTTGTTTCTTTGTAATGTGAAGTCAATTTCATAGAAAATAGTGTTAATATCCGATTGATTAGATAGTGGATTATACGAAGGTGATTCATTTCATTCTTTGGGATTCTTTATGATTAGACAATATTGTCTTTCTCATTCAAAAGTAGTAGTGTAGCTAGATACCTAATGGCCTAATTCTTCTAATTACTTCAAAACAAATTCTTCAATATTCATGATGATGTCTTTTCCAATTATTTCAGTGACCAAACTCTTCACCAATATTGCTGTGGATAGAATCATTCATATGCATTTCATCGAATTTTTTTTATTTGTTTTATTCTCACGACATTCACCTTGATTGCTGCATTAGCTATGCTCAACTATCAACTCACAAGTGTATATTCTATCCAAAAAATATATATTCATTATCATTATCAAAATTAATTAAATAAAGACTTGGGCAACATCGCTCCTCTCAATAATAATACTAATAATATATAATTAAGGAATATAAATAAAGTGAATTACGAAATTCGAAAAAATAAACCACCATCATTAATTCGTAGATCCCTCCCATTATTCGTATAAACATGCATCCAAATTAAAGGGGAAAGAATTTTGTTGTACGTCAAGGATATCATATTCGTCGAATAATGTCAACAACATTATTTATTCGGATATTATTAATTAAACTGGGTTTTAGTGTTTCGTACTGGTTTAGTATAATATAAAAACACTTACAAAATTACATACATAAAAGTATATTTGGGTGATATATAGAAGTATATTTTTCTTAAATTTTAGTGTTTCAATGCCTTTCTCAATTCAAGCATAAATTTATTCTTAAATTTATATACTTCATTATCTCATTTGGGTGATATATAGAAGTCTATTTTTCTCGTGTCATACTCTCGTACTTTAATTGTATAAACTTTATTTCTTTGACTCTCTTCACATCATTAGAAAAATATTTTCCACAAAAAGAAATTTTTATAACCACTTCTTAGGTTATGATATTCTCCCTCCATCTAATAATCAATTTGTGGTCTCTTCTAATAACATAAGCACAACATAATTTACATTTTTATTTTTAGAACAATTCACAACTTGAAATATTTTCTCCATTTTCTTAATTTATAATCCAACCTTTGTAAGAGGTTTGTTTGTTTTTTTTTTTTTTCTAAATTGAAATAAACCTTGTGACTTAATGGTTCTTCAGGCCTTTGATTCCTCAGGCCTTTGGTTCCTCAATAATACAACAGTCATTTTGTTGATAGCTTGTATTGCTTCAATTAATTTAATGTTCTTCTCCTTATTTTTCATTTGGTATTGCAAAATTTAGGATTCATAAAAATCTTATGATGAACACATTTCATATGTCTCTCGTAAGAAACGCTCATATCTCATCTAATGTGAGATCCCTTCAAATATAGTTTAACTTTTCATTTACTTAGATATGAGAGATACTTAATTTCTCCTTAATCTTGACGAAAAAGAAATATAATACTTAAAAGTTTATATATGCATTATATATATATATATATATATATATATATTAAAATTAATTAATTATCATTTTTATTTATTCTTAATTATTAAATAAAAATAAAAATTTTCAAATTGACTTATATCTTAAATGGTTTAATAGTGAAACATAGAATGCGGAAGATTTAACCCATGTTCAACCGACAATTAATCAAAAGGTGTGTTTGGTTGAGCGTTGGAGAATTGATTCTAGATGAATCAATTCTCCAACGTAGAACCAAGAATTAGTTATTTTTCATTCAACGTGATTTTTTTACTTTTTAATTGATTTTAGAAATCAAAACTGAGTTTACATTAGGAAATCAAACACGTACTGATATCTAAGAACATTTCGATTTATAATCTTGTTGTAACATATATAGGAGAGCGTCTTAATGTTAATGTTAATGTTGGGAATATAAATTGGAAAGGAGTGAAGGAAGCTAGAAAGTTGAAAAGCAGAAGTAGGGTCCCTCTCATCTTATAGGCTTATGACTCTATGGTCACTTTAGGGTCCCCGCAAGGCTGGTGCTAGCCCATGAACTGCAACTCATGTAGCATCTCACACTATTGGACACCAAGTTTATTTGCATGTCTCACTCTTTACTAACTTTTACCAGCTACTTCCTCATTTAATTACTTATCTATTTTTATGAATCAAATAAAACCATAACATAAAGTGTTAAGGGTTGTTCAATAACTGCAAAAATATTAAAAGTTAAAATTAGTTCATTCTCATAAATATTCAACAAAGACTAAACATAAACTTTTATTTAAGAGATGGTTGTATTGTAGAGTAAGATGAATGTCAATTTAAGATTTTATTTCTTTTGACCTTTTATCATCTTTTATTTTATTTATAAATAAAAGGAAAAATAAAACTTACTTGTGAATAAAAAAACTTTATTTCTGGATTGATAATTTATATAAGATTTATTAAGTAATTTGATTTCTTTTATTTCGATTTATGATTCACTTTGAATTTTATATCCTTTAAATCAACTGAGTCTCAATATTTGTTAAATAGAGTTGATTCGATATTTTTCGATAAGCTGATATCAACACTGTTTGAAAATGTTATGTCATATGCCAAAATGTGGCTGGAATCTTTATTGTTTTATTTATCTCTCAACCTCCCACCACCTTCATCCACTTCCCTCCACCTTTGGTACACCTAAGTTCATACAAAATCAAAACCCAAACACTAAAACAAAGTCATCAAGACAATTACCACCAAAGTAACCTTCTAGTACTCCTTAAACAACGAAATCGAAGAAAACATTCCAAGTAATAAGTTATACCCAAAGTGAGAACATTTTTAGAATGTTAGAGTTTTGAATTGTACGAAGTTGAAAAACATGTATGAATTATGGTTTTTTTTTTCTGAGGTTTAGATTTGGGAAGAAGGTCAGGTGAAGGAAGGTGGTGAGAGGTCGAGGAAGGTGAAAGGAGAAAAAAAAGGAAAGATTCTACAGTCAAAAATAATTCAGATTTTAACACGTGATACTTTTAAATGACGTTAATGTCAATTGAGTAAAAAATAATAAAAAACCAAAGTGAACCATATTCGAACATTTAGGAACCAAATTATTAATTAAACCTTAACATAAATTATACTATTTTTCTTAAACTCATCGTAGTCATTATAATTAGAAAATGATTTCCCATAAACTCAAATAATATTTTATCATTTATATTTAATTAATAAGTTACAGTCTCTCACGTAAAATATAAAATCTTTTATAGGAGTCCTTTCATAATACAATATTGGCTAGAAAGTTTAGAATACAGGTTAGACAACATATTTAAAATAAGAAATATATAACTTGAGATTTTAATCATCATTGTCCTATAAATATATGAATTTTAAGTATTTTAAATAAATATTGATCATTTGAGGGATGGTGATATGGATGAAGATAATGATCTGATTGATGGTAATATCCATAATGGAATAAGCTCACTCACGGGATTAACAGAAACATATATAAAGGACTTGGTGATTTTGAAAGGTGATAGAGAGCACAATATCTTTTTTCCTTGATTAGGTATCTATTTTACTTGACCACTTTGAATTTGATCTAACAAATGGTAATGTCCCTAAACGTCTTAAGCAACTTCAAAAACATTTAGTTTATTACTTATCAAATTTTCCTTTGTAAGTGCGAAAATGTTTAGTTCATATGCCATCTCCATAACTATTACAACTATTATTGTTCTTTAAATATAAAAGTAGATACAAATATGGAGGATATATTTGATCACAAAGTTGTGCATGCATATCTTCACGACGGGTTTAAGTCTTACAAAATACAATGACACTATGAAAACCTTGCTCATATGTAAACAATAATTACTGTTGTCATAATCATTAATATTGCGAAGAACTTTTAAGTTATTTATGCCTTTTTATGTCAATCTTAGATTCAATATTATTGCAGGACACTTAAGTTTACGTCACATGCAAAATAAGTTATGTAAATTTATGTCAAACTATAAGGATCTAACGTAAATGCGTTAGTTTACATCGGACATTATCAGATTTAATGTAAAAAAATTTGTCATAAAGCTACAGTGAAATGAACATTTATGAGCTTGTTTCGGTTTAGTATGTTGTATATCAAATAATGTTGTTGATAAAGTTAAAGAAGAGTTGGTAAATTGAGAAGTCAAACTTGGGACAGAACTTGTGCCACACTCCAAGAAGATTGAGTTGTACAAGTTCAAATTTAGTACCCTTGCACTACAAGAAAAAACATCATTACCTATTAGCAAAAATCTGCAGATAATCCACAAAATTCGTAGGCAATATAGTTTTACCTACGAATTATTTATAGACAAAAATATGTAGGTAAAGTGGTTGTTGCAAACATTACCTACAGATTTATCAAGTAACTACAGATATTGAATACCCTTGAACTTATTCTAACTCAATCTTTTCTCTGAGTGGTCCAACCTCTGTCCTAAGTTTAACCTTTCTACTCACTAACTCTTTTTAAATTTTATAAAAAATCTTTCATTTGATACGCAACACCTCACACCGAAACAAGTTTAGGAATATCCATTTTATTGTAGTTTTTATTATTAGAGGTAGAAATGAACGAACCAATGTGAGAAATGAGGTTCGATTTCATGAAAGTCAAAAAATTTAAAATTATTTTACCATTATAACATATTCTTAGAATGACAAAACACAACAAACAAAACAAGAAAGCGTTGATGCAAAGCCATGACTGGGTTCCTTATAAACAATCACAACCATAAATAAAAATGCAAAGTTTAAGAAACAAGCCTCAATTGTGAAGCAAAGCCAACAACGACGAATAAATGAATCCATAAACCATCACCATTTCATCACTTAAGAACAAACCTTAACTTACAAGAGCATTTTATACGACTTTTCGCACAATGAGAAATGAGGAGGAGAATCATGTATCAAATATGTATAAAAAAACTTACATCGAACTTCTGATCATCTGATTAAATTATATTATTTACGTCGCACATTCGTAAATAACATGTTTTACTTTGAACAATACAAAGTTTGATGTAATCGCTTTCACATTTTTTACAAAATTCTCACTGCACTTTTTTATGTGGGTTCTCTGCTATTTAATGTGAATTAGGTAATATAAATGATTACTTCTGTATTAGTAAATATTGATATTAAAATTATGAAAAATCTAAATACATATTAGTATAAGTTTCATTGAATGAAAATAACAAAATTGAGCATTTAAAAAAGATCTTCAATTTTATTGTCTTCGTATTTTAAATTAGACATAATATTAGTCTCATGTATAAATTAAACTCATATCTCATTAGTATTGTATTTCTCTAACACACGTATGAAAGATCAACAATAACACCATCCATTACTCATGAATATGATTTTGCTAGGTAACATGTGGTAAGTTGTACATTAGAAAGAAGAAGAAAGTGAATGATATATGAGTAAGTGAAAGTGGTTTTGGTGGCAACATGTGGACACCATTGGTTTGGCATGCGAAACACTCATACATCTTTTGATATATACGGCAAGACAAAAGAAAGACACCAATAAAACTAAAACAAAAAGAAGAAGACATTGATTGCATTATTAACTCTAGTTATCCACAAATAATAAGTTGTTACATTACGTAGCCATGTTATTCACTATCTATCTACCTGCAAGCTCACAACAAACACATACATTATCAAAAACTCAAATCTCATCACTAGTTTTCATCTTCCCCCATTAATATTTTACGACACATTCATTCATGCGTTATAAAAAGGTTAAGAAAAAGTGTTTACATATAATGTAGGTGACGTATGTGGTTGTAATTATAGTATATAATAAGTGTGGAACATGAGGCAATCATTTATTCAACTTACTTAGCAGAAAACTTTAACCAGCAAGGGCATCTTGTAGTGGGTTTTTGACCATAAAGGAGATATAGTGTCTTTCTTCGTATCATAGATCACTTGTCTCTTCCATATATAATAAAAAAATAGGTTAGTAGTTTTTCCTTTTTAATTTTTTAGCTTCATACAAACATTGAAACACATGATCCAGATTTTCTGTTGGATTTTTTCATACTATCATTTATTGAGTATTAAAAATATTAGAGTTGTCAAAAGGGGTAACTTGACCCGGTCTGGCTCGATCCACTACGGGTTGATCACTTAGTGAGCCAATCCTACCTAGCTCACTTATTGGCGAGCCAAGAAAATTCGAATCTAATCCGTCCCATCACGGATTGATGGATTAAACAGGTTGATTCACGGGTTCCAACCTATTTTGACAACTCTAAAAAATATATAAATATTAATATTTTTTAATATATTTTAAAACATGATAATGTTTATCAACGTATTTTAAATATACTATAGAAAAATAGCACATAAAATTTAGCAAAAAAATTGAAACTACCAAAAGCATTACACTATATTGAATACTAGTATGTTATTGAGAAAAACAAAGTATACACACAAAAAAAAACACAAATAATTTATATCACTATAATAATCTTATCATTATGAATTTTATAAAAGTATTACATTATCTCAATTTAAAAGAAAAAAAAGAGTAAAATCAAAATACAATGATAAAATTGAAACAATATCTTAAAAAATTTAAATGAAAATTATATTATATGAAAAGTTATTTCTTGAATAAATTTGTATACTTGATTTTGGATTGAAATATATACTAAAGAAATAATAGTGATGTTGTGTTATGTATTAGGTTTATGTGGAAGAGAAAAACGGGTGGCCAGTGGAACACCCTGTCTTCAAAGATATTGATGTCGGTAACGCACTCTACACTCCCACGTGTGCTACAAAATGTGTCTCTACGTTTATCAATATTATAATTATAAAGCATTTACACCACTATGTTTACATTTTCGTTTTCTTCTGCCTAGGAAAATCAACCAGAAAATGAAACTTCAATTTTTAAATACAATAAATTCACACGAATACACTTTATTCTATTTCCTTTACTTATGTAAAAGTAAATTCGTACAACTTGAGAGTAGTCAAATGAGAGATCATTGACTCTTATCTTCGTGAAATTAAAATCAACATTTCGTAATATATATATATATATATATAT
>Ga0099823_1005958_pt1 | contig 12244 bp, 6 predicted proteins | sample CowpearedBW_FD_76831 | JGI IMG/M metagenome (GOLD analysis project Ga0099823, IMG submission 76831) | Root nodule microbial communities of legume samples collected from California, USA - Cow pea red BW | ecosystem: Host-associated > Plants > Roots > Nodule | place: USA: California | collected... | reverse complement strand
TAACAAAAACTTTTTTTAAAGAAAATCGAAGATTAATTTTGATGATAAAACAAATACAGGGTATAAAAGCATCTTTATCGTTCATTACTCACACAAATACAGGGTATAAAAAACTAAATTTAAATTCATAATATTTCTTAAATATGACATACATCACTAAAATCTAATCACATCAATATAATCTAAATTTAGTTATTTTGTACAACACATGAGTTTGATCAAAATTTAACAAATCAATTTCAAAAAGAGATAAACAATTTAACTCTTTAGATACCCATTATAATTAACAATGTTATCAAACAATATATTCCTTCAACTTTCTTTGTAGAATTAAAAAATCTTCCAACTTTTGAATCTTATAATTTTTTTAATATATAGTTTGAAAAAATGGATGTTGTTTGTTAATTAGTAGAATGTTGTGGCATTTGAAATTTAGGTGAAGATGAGTTGTTTGATAGTGTTGGATCATTGATGATAATTGGTAGATTTCGTGGCAATGAGGATGATGTAGACATCATCTTTATGAACTACACTCTTCATTTAAAAACAACTAACTTTTTGTTCAAACCTTCTGTCAATGTTCCTTTCACTTCTGGTGTTTGAAACTGATATACATCTCAACAAAATTTACATCATCTGCATAAAATTTTTAGCAAACCATTAAAAAAATTTACTTTTTCATACAATAATTAATTAATTTCAACTTTAATTAACTAATCATATATAAAGGGAATACCTATATCTGTCATGATCCTTAGATTTGAATATGTAGTTTGATTTTTGTTTTTTATATATTAAAATTGAATTTAATAGTTAAATTCTAAACAAATTGGTGGACTGAGTATTCAACTATGAATTCAATTCTATTAATATAGTATTTATCAGTTAACTTGGTGTAGTTTAGTACAACAATTTTTTAACTACAGTTACCCAGACTCTAAGTTTATAAATATACCTAAACATTAAAGGAAATAAAATTAATCAGACTTTGCATTTCTATACTATTTTTAAAAATTGTATTTTGTCTCTAAATTAAATTATATATCTATTTATTTCTTTGTATTTTATAAAAGTTACGTTGGACCTCTCCTCAACAATTCTTATATAAATTTTATATTATATTTTATTATGAAATTTTGGCACGTGAAAAATACTTTACATGTATGTTAAAAATTAAGTTTTAAATCTAATTCAATCTTATAAAATTAACTTGTAAGGTGAGATTTATACTTACTTTATATATTGTAAATTTATTTTTATTTTTAGTTGATGTGAAATTTTTAACACACACATTTCACATTAAGACATATACGTATTGAGTGAGATTAGAAATCAATGAATGAATGATCCAGGATCGAGTAGAATAATATACCTAACAAACAACACACTTTGCTAAGATACACTCTATACCATATGGTATGAAGTGGATTTTAAACATTTGTTGGTTGAATATTTTACGTAACTTTAAAAAATGAAATAGATATAAAATTTACTTTAGGAACAAAATATAATTTTTAAAAGTAGTTTTGGAAATAAAAAATACACACCACAAAAAAATATCCAATTTTCTGATGACAAAAATTTGTATGTAAAGACCAAAATTCGTATACAAAATTATAAATTTGTTCGTAATTGAATAATACCGACGGATTATATAGGAAAAATAATTTGTACATAATGATAGCATAGGTATTTTACATACAGAAAAAAATCATCTAGTACTTGAGATCTTAGTTAAAGTTTACCAATAAAGAATTCACAAGATGGAATAAAACATTTTCAATGTGTCTAGATTTGGATGGTCTGCATTTTGGTACCAAAAAAAAATGAGTGTTATTATTTTGCATTTTGATAATAAATTATTGCAAGCCCTTCTAAAGTAAGAAGAATTTGATAAAGAGAGAGAAGTATGTTATGGGGTTGAAACTTGATTATTATTAGCTAGGACGAAGGATAAAGTTGTTGCATGTTCTCTCTATTTTAATTATTTTTGAAGGCAATGACGACTTTAGAAGGAAACACTTTTGTGAGAGAACTTTCAAGTTGTCAAATGAGGTAAGCCTAACTCCTCACTCACCCCTCTCAAAAAAAAGCATGAAATGCATATATATCAACCACCATCTTTTATTATGCTTTAATAACAAGAATGCTTTTTGTTTCATACAATATCCTATACTACAAACCATCACATGATGTCTTTCTAACCAACTTTCTTTAATATTTTTTTTATACTTAAATTAATTTTTTTAATATGTAAGTCCAAAACATGACATTAATTTAAGTTTAATATCTTAAACTTAAAAAGAGTGTATTATATTAAGATTTTAACGAGTTTTAAAATAAGTTTATTAACATGAATGTCTATGACATGACTGATAAGAGAGAATTCAACATAGAAATACAATACTAATCAAATATAAACTAAATTTAAGAAATTAATGTCTACTACGAAAAAAAAAAAACTTTATTATTCATGGATTTTTTTTCACATATTTTTTTATGGATAAAAAATATGTTTTCCATGGATACTTTTTTCCGGATGTTTTTTCATGGATAAAAAATATGTTTTCATGAAAAAAAATAGATATTTCTCATGCATTATTTCCTACAAATATGTTTTCTACAGATTTTTGTTCGTGGGAAATATATGAAAAGAACAATATTATCCACAAATTTTGAGAATTTTTCACGAATTTTGACCATGAAAATTTTAAATTTTTCTTGTAGTAATCATTTTCAACTTTAAATTTAAAATGAATTATAAGATAATTTAGTGGTAATGTTGAAAAGGAGATAATAGAATAAGTGAATTTAAATCCTCTCATTAAGATTTAAAGATTATAAGATTGGTTTAGAAATTATAAAAAAATATTATGAGTTTAACTCTCTCATTAATAAAATACTAATAATTAATATTTTTAAATTTTTTATTAATAAAATACCAACAACTAACCAAAAAACATAGTTTTAGCAATCCTATGAAAATTAAAGAGCTGTAAAGTTGAAACAAATGGGTGGTATTATGATTACTGTGAGCAGCTGAATCTCCTCTCTCTCTCTCTCCCCATTAGTGAAGTCATTTGCAGGGTAATCATGATTAATGAGTACAATCCATGGCTGCACATGATGTTTTTCTTAATTAATGTTCTTTAATTTGCCACCTAAGATTGTTTACTTCTGTCGGTGCTTCAGCCATTGACACCACAACAGGTTCACCACATCCTCCACTTATTTAATTACATTCACGAAAAAATATCCTTTTTTATGTTTCTTATCCACTCCAACAATTCCATTATTTTCTAATTGGTTGTGCTTAGATCTACATTGAGAATTTTATCGAAAAAATATAATACCAATTAGATTTGAGTTTAATCATATAAGATATTGATATTATTTTTCATCCAAAATTTTAAAATAATAGATTTATGGATCTTTACTTTTATATAGGATTCTATTTTATTATTTTTAGTTAATATAAAACTTAGATTCACAATTAGATTTTTAACTTATTCTGATCGGAAGAAGATATTTTGAGAAAATAAATAACGATTTTTTTAATCAACAACTAACTTCAGTGATTTATCATGGTGGCAGTGATTAATCATCTTTGATTGGTGGATGGATCGGTTAGGTTAGACGATAAGAGCAAGTGGTAGTTTTCGTTTTTGTTTTTTTTCGTCTACCAAATATTTGATCATTTTTTGTTTGATGCGAAGATCACAAGCGATAATAACGAAGACAACACGTATTATCATTATTTTTATCTTAAACTTTACTCACGTCAATGAAGTAGATTAGTGGGATTAGCTTCACTTAATACAACATTTTTCATTAGTTATGGTTCAATAAAACACAACAACTTCAACAAATCAAAATTTTAATGTTCATTAACTGTAGGGGCAAGACTTGGTTAGTGCATGCACGCACGAGTGGCAGAGATTCTCAGGATTTTCCTGTTTTCAAGCTTTTAAAAACTGAAGAATTTATTAATTAATTTCCACCTAAAATCTTACACATGGGTTAAATATAGAACAATTTTCCCAATCATTAATTAAATTCAAAATGTTAAAACTTGTACATTTATTATTAGTATTCAACAGAAAAAGTATTTAAGTATATGTTTATTTCTTTCAATAAATACACGGGTGAAATATTTTAATTTATAACTCTGACTTTACAAAATTTTCCAAATGAGATAGAAAAATGAACAGTAGAATGGAATGACAACAGTTTGGGCCCTGTTTTTTTCTAAAATGGTTGAAATTTATGTCGAGTGTTTTTCCACGTTTTTGACTGCAATCAATTATTCGACCATGAAAAAAAAAAAAAAAAACCAAGAAAAATCCGAATACTACAATGCCACTACCACTACTACTACATTACATCGTACATTGTTGTACATTGGTGATGTTATGATATGCATCAAGATAGATAACCAACAAGTTTGTGTCCACCAAAACAAAACCCTTCAATTCCTCACCCACTTCCGCCATGGGAGAGAAAGAGAAAGAGAAGAGGAACAAGAACAAGAAGCAGAAGCACCAGCACCCGAATGACCAAACCACAAAGCACAACTCCGATTTCTCCTTCAAGCCAAGCTCAGAGGTAAAGGGTATCCGATTCGGAGGCCAATTCATAGTGAAATCCTTCACAATCAGAAGGGCGCGGCCATTGGAGCTTCTCAAGGTTCTTTCTTTCCCACCAACCAACAACACCAACAAACCAAAGGACAAGCTTCCCTTCCCTTCAACCACAGCATTCTTGCCAACAAACTTCACCATCTTGGCGCACCATGCTTGGCACACCCTCACCCTCGGCCTCGGCACCAAGAAGTCAAAGGTTGTTCTTTTCGTGTTCGAAACCGAGGCCATGAAGGCCTCCGTGGACAGAATATGGCCACCGGAGATAGCACTCGGTGATGTGAACAAAAGACTCATAAGGGGCCTCAATGGATGTGAAATGGCGAGGTTCAAGTTCAGAAAAGGGTGCATAACATTCTATGTCTATGCTGTTAGACAAGTCGGAAGCTTTGGTTTTTCCTGTGCTGAGGATCTCAGAACCATTCTGCAGTCTGTGGTGGAGCTTAAAGATTTCTTGGATCACACTGCCATGCTTTCCATGCCTCACCAGAGAAGCATCAGTTACTCAGAGTCACACCCCCAGGTAGCCATGGCTCATTAGGCCAAGCTCTGTGAATCAATCATCATCATCATCAGTATCAGAGTTTTTTTATTTTATATATGAATATAGATGTGTCCAAGTGCTTCACATTAACATCATCTTCATCATTAGGGTCTTGAAAGATAAATCCTTTGGCTTAATCTGTTAACTTGGTTTCTAGTCTTTGGAATTTTGGGAGGCTTATTATTGGTTTATTTGTTCATGATCTTGTTTGATCTGTATTTTTTTTTTCCTTTTGAAAATTTGGGGAAAATGAAAGTGTAATGTAGCGTGAATAATTGGATACTAAATCAGTGGATGACTGAATCCAGGAGTTGCAATGCAATTGTCCTTTTTGTTGACAACTGCTAAATTAATACAAATTTCTCAAATGGGTTGCAGATTATGCTTTCTTTTTTGTTTTATTACCACCTACAATCTGAAAAAACTCCAGACAAAAGCAATAGTTGCAATGTATGTTTCTCATTTGTTCGCAACTGTTACTTCAGAAATGAAAATGATTCTGTAAATTTATCTATCTCTGCATATTTTCATATGACAACAGCACAAAACCAAAGTCTAGTAGTAGTTGAAAGTTATGGTAAGAAAAACTTGTTTTTGTTCTCTGTGAAGATTAAATATACCACAACAACACATTATAATCAAACACAATGCTTCTTGAAAGAAGTTATCTAAAAGAAGTTATTTAACAAATATAATAGTTTGCTGCTACTGGGTAATAAGCAAGAGACAAATGCTGCCAAATTCAAGTTTTCTTCTGCAAACTGTTTTTGTGGTAAATTGTGCCACTATACTATCTATCCCGTGATCCATGAAATATTATCATTATAAAAGTATTCCATAAGTAGAAAAAAGCCAAATGATTCTGAATTTTTAATATAGGAAGAAAAACTTTGACTGTCTGAAGAATGAGGATTACATTAAATTCTTCAGTTCAGATGTGAACACAGTAAAACATTACTGGTAGTAGAGTTTTGTTCAGCAGGATCAATGGAGAAGGAAGGAGGAAAAGTAATTGATTGTAATGGTTCAGAAAAGTGAAGGAAGAAAAAAAAATAAAGAAAGAGACCACATTTCTTTTTCTGCTGTGCCCACCTGTGGCTTTAATCATGGGGTGTTAGGACCCATGTCAAGTGCTGCTACCTTACTTTAATCTTCACAAGAATAATGGACATTTGTGTGTGCTGCTGCATCTGCAAGCACAAATCCTTCACCTTTACTCATCATTCATATGTTATGTGTGCTCACAAAACTTGATTAGGTTGAGGGGTCATGAGTCCTTTGAGATTGAGGTATTGACCCAATAAATGGTGTAGGGTTGTAGGTGGTGCCACCACTAGGAGGCATTATAGAGTGTCACATGTTGGAACTTAGCAGTACTATGTGGTTATAATATGTGGAAATGGAAACATTTTTTTGCTGAAAAAAAGTTATCAAGAGATGTTTTTTCCCCTTTGTTTTGTTGTGAGTACTGTTATGTGAAAATGGAACCTTTTTTTTTCTGCTGCGTAGCTCATGATGCGAATTCACGCCAGACATGGTGCATGACCACCTTGTTAAAAAGGTGATAATGGGTCAAATTCATAGCAGCAAAAACTGAAATTATTCACACAAATACTGCAATGAAAACGCAAACACATCTCATCCTACTCTTGTTCCTTATATGGTGGTGTGTATGTATTTTTTTAAATATACGTAATATTATATTAGTACTAATTTTAATATAATATTATTAAATTAATATATAAAATAATTATATTTATTAAAAATAAAATGAAATATATAAAAAATGAAAGAATAACAATTGATAAATAATAAAAAAATAATAGAAATAAAAAGATTTTATAAAAAAGTTTTAATTTTCAAAAATTTAATAAATAATTAAATATGAACACAAAAAAGAATTTTTTATATATTATTATAGATATATTGTTATAAATTTAAACCGAATGTACAAATTTTTTTAGCTAAGTGTTAAGATTTGATGATTATTTATTACATATAAATTTAATTTATAATTTATTGTTATGAATACATTTTTATATATTTAATTACTTCACTATATTAAAATATCACATGTAAATTAATATATGTCTAACTACAAATCACCTAATGTATTCCCACAATATACAGGTGTGTGTCATAGTTTGGTTTGTTCGCTTAACAATAACTTGAAAATATGATTTATAAGTCTTTATTCTCAATTTTTTTTTTGAAAAAATAGATATCTTGTATCTCGATTTTTGTTTTGTAAAATTACTATCTCCCAAATTAATTTTTCACTTTTCACTATTAAATAATTTATTTATTATTAGTCTGTGTTTTATTTTTCCCTTAACTGTTTAGTGTCATTGTTTCTCACTTTTTATTATTTCTATATATTATGAAATATTTTAGTTTAAATATTGGGAGTTTCTCATTTAATAGGGTTTAAATAAGATTTTTGTGATGTTTGAAGGGATAAACAAGCAAATACAATGTTACTTATTAAAAGCTTTTTGGTCTAAGTTTGAGCTTAGGGAAAATGCCAATTTATACAAAGTTCTTAGAAAACCAATTTGGGCCTTTCAATTTGGGCCCTATTCTTGTCGCTTTGAAGTTCGGGCCCGTAAAAGTCCGGTCAACCAAAGAGAACCGATCGAATAACGGTGAGTTTGGGTCGGGTTGAAGTTTTGATCGACGACGACGTTGAGGTGCTCTCTCATCGTTCAACTCAATTTGGTAATTCTTCGAATCCATCTTTCGTATATCATCTTTAACTCTTCTTTGAATATTCGATTCAGTATTCTCCATTTGATTCCTTTACTGTTTTCTTAAAATATATATTTCGAAAATTGATTATCGATATGCTTTGACTCAGTTCTGACCATCACTTCTTCTTCAATTTTTTTTATTTTGTTTCCTTTGATAATGTGTTTTCTATACTCAGAATCAAATCAATGGTTAGGAACTACGGTGATGATAAAATCAAAGTTTTGCATTTGACAAAATAACATTGGTTTTAACTTGTTTTGAATGTTCTATCATACTATGCGTGTAAGTTGAATTTTATAATTCCTTATCTGCTATGTGTTGTTTATTTTTGAACAATGAATTTGAATCCTGTGTGCTTTATGACAGGGGCAAGAAACTGGTAGTAGCTGAATCTAAATTGGAATGGAGTATACGTGCCTTTTGGTCACCTCCTTTGCGATTGCGATCTTAGGGTTTGTCTTTGTAGTGTTTTTTGAAGCATATAAGAGAAGAAACAACCATCAGTATGCCCTTTTTTATACTATTCTAATATGTGCTTTAAAATGTTGTATGTATATGTGGACTGGGATTGTTTATTTGATATTTCCATTTTTTTTTTCTTAAGGCATATTGAAGTTCCAGCTATTTTTGAAGATCCTAACTCATTGAAACAGGTAAAATGTTTCCCTTAGCATTGTGTTAGAGCTTCTGTAGATATCCAAGATTTTGTAAGCAATACTTTATTTATTTACTTATACTGGGGTTTTCTTTAATAATTCTAATTTAGTGAAATAAGTCTGGATTGACAGAATTTAGGAGTCCCCTTTTCAAATTATCACCCCATTTCAATAGTATTTTTCTTTTTTTAACTTTTGAGAGGATTAACTAGTGAATTTGGTATTGCAAACTGGTGACTTTGTTGCTGCGATGTCTTGGGAAATTTGAAACTGTACAACTTCTAGCCATTGAAGATTGCAGATCAAGAGGAAACGTGTTTTAGCCTATGTTCCTTGTTATAGGATTACCATGGAATTAAACATATACATTACAAGCTAATGATCAAGAAGTGAGAGAAGTTTAACGGAAATATGAAGTATGATCACTTTTTGTGTTTCCTATTTGTATAATGGATGGGCTCAGCACAAAACAGTAGAAAGATTTGCCACATGAGAATAATGTTTGATTGAAGGGGAGATCATGTTAGAGGCACCAATTAATTTCTACATAATAACATGCTATACATCTTAGATTTCGTTAGTGCCACAAAAGCTGAAGCTACTGAATACTGTTCTTCCTTAAATGTAACTTTGTTATGCTTGATCTATTTAAGTTTAAAATTATGCTGCAGCAAAATTGATCTCAACAAGCACTCTCTAGTTTGAATAGTTTGTTCCTACTAGTTTTCTAATGTTTGCAAGGATCCTTAACTTAGTGTTATTATTCAAATTGCAAACATCTTTCTCTTTTCATCACCAATCTCTGCTCATTTATGAGCTGGAGTGGTTGGACATTAGGTTCTAATGTCAACTTCAAGAGGAAGTATTTGTCATTACTGTGCTCCAACATTCTCTTATCTTGCCTTCATTGTGTATGCTGATGGGCTTTTCTAGAAACTAAATAGCAATATTATTTTGGGTTACATATATCTGTATCTTGCACATACATGTTTTTATTTTGTCTTGAGAGGTTTCAAGTTAATGCATAGTTTTATGAAGGTAGCACCCTGTTGTGAATTTGTTTTGACTGATACTCCTGCACTTTTAGGTTCCTTGCCCACATATTGTTGATCCAGCCACCAAGTATATTTCATTGATTATTCCTGCATTCAATGAGCAGCATAGGCTTCCAGGAGCTCTTGATGAAACAATGAAGTAAGTGAAAACATGGTGTTTTTAACTAGATTTATCCTTTTATCTTAATACCTGTAAAAGGATTTGGGTTTGGTTACAGTGAGTCAGTCTACTTTGGTTGTTCTGTTATGCAAATTTTTGTTGGGTGTGTATAATATCAGTTGCAATGAGTCTATTAGGCTACTATCACAATTTTATATTCTGTTTTTGCATCTGGGAGAGCACCTGAGAGGATGATCAAAGGTATTAGTGTATTATTTAATCGTAGATAACTAAAAGTTCGCTACTGAAAGATGAAATCAGCCCCACACACTGGAGTCTCTATCTGGTTATGGAAAGATACCTGCCTAAGTTACACTAACCAAACGCATGCCACCAACCCCCGTACAAGTCTATATTCCTGTTAACCCACAGAGAGTAACTGCCATCTTGTTACTAACTCCTAAGAACCCCTGCCTTATTTCTTCTTGGATATGCTTTCCACTTAGTAGGTTTCCTAGGACTTGTGTCCAGCACCGTCCATAGGCTGATCCACTTCTTCTCCTAGTGCCAATATCAGATCACCTTCATCAGTATGTGTGTGTTCTGTGCATTCAATTGTTTCTGTAAGGTGGTTGTTTACATGTCAAATGTTATCTGATATGAACCTCCCGTTCCTGAAAAAGAGAGAGGTGTACAGACAACAATGGTAAGAAGTGAAAAGAAAGGGAAAACCCAAACTTATATGCACTTTCTTCGTGGTTCTATTTGTTTGAATTGATTAGGACTTCATATGCATAGAGGGTTGGTGTAATTAGTTTCCTGGATGCTTCTCTTGTTAAGTAACATAGCATTTACTATTTAAGTTTTGTAATATGAATGTAATCTATCTGTGCCTTAATTTGTAGTTATCTTCAACAGCGTACTTTAAAGGATTCTTCTTTTACATATGAGGTATTTCTAGTTCCTTTTATTCTAATACATTTTTTTTTTGTCTATATAACCCTGTTTTATGTCCAATCTCTTGGAACTTTGTTTTAGAATTTTAGATTCTAGCTTATTGTCTAGGGAATATTAATATAGATTTAGTATTGTAAAGAAATTTCTACATTACATGCTGTCGATATTTGGTGGAAAAAGAAATGCTTTATTTCACTTATGACCTTACTAATGTGAAGTGAAAGTACTTCCTATATTCATTAAAATCAGTTTGGTTTGGCTTAAGATATCATATCTGAAACACTTTGCTCAACTTTCTTTCTACCAAATGCTAACTTTTTTATGGGTACACGTCCACATTCTCTTCAAAATGGACACTTGAGCAGGTAGTAATTATTGATGACGGGAGCACCGATGAGACAAAAAGAGTAGCTTTTGAATTTGTGAGGAAATACACAGTAGACAAGGTAAGGGTCATCCTTCTAGGAAGAAATCATGGCAAAGGAGAAGCAATCAGAAAAGTGAGTCGAATTTAAACTACTATCTTAAAATTTACTCATGTCAAAAGTCAAATGCCCCTTTGTCACACTATGCTTATTGATAATTTATTAAGGCTTTCTTCTTTCCTTGAAAGCATTGTATTACAGGGAATGCTGCATTCACGTGGTGAACTACTTCTCATGCTTGATGCCGATGGAGCAACTAAGGTCACAGACCTAGAAAAGCTCGAAAATCAGGTTAATGGAATTCTACAATGGCAGTTTTCACAGATCTTTCAATCAAACCTTAGAACAATATTCTGGTGCCAAATGTTGATATGCATTGTTTAATGTTTTGGCATCAGATTCATGCTGTTGCTAAAAGCGAATATCACCAGGGAGATTCAAGCAATAGTGATCCTAGATTTAGAATTTCTGATGTCCCAGTTGCTGTATTTGGTTCAAGAGCTCATCTAGAGGAAAAAGCGTTGGCTACAGTTACGTGTGCGCTTCTTCATTCTTTGTTTTATTGTTGTCATACGCGGAGGTCATCTTGGTTGAATAACTTTAATTAATACTTTCAGAGGAAGTGGTACCGCAATTTTTTGATGAAGGGCTTCCATCTTGTGGTTCTCTTGGCTTCTGGTCCTGGAATTCGTGATACACAGGCAATTTCCTTCTTCATTGATTTTTTCCTTGCATTTTTATGCGATACTCCTATTATTGGTATACAGCTTATGTCTACATAGAGACCAAAACTTCACCAGACATGGTAGCTGTGACATTAGCATGATCGATATTTTCAGTGCTTATCAAGCTTATGCAATGCTTGTGCTTGAACCCATTTATATTTGTTGTTGGTTTTTATTCTCTGATATTGACCTAGTACTTCCACAGTGTGGTTTCAAGATGTTCACTAGGGCTGCAGCTAGGAAGCTTTTTTCAAATGTCCGCTTAAAAAGGTAATTCAACAATTTCTTAAGTTTTGAAAGGAAATTAATTCATAATTCAGAAATAATAGAAAACCTAATGTTCATACTTAATTTTACTCATGAATTATTTGTACAATTTTTTATTAGTATT
>Ga0099823_1005956_pt1 | contig 12246 bp, 8 predicted proteins | sample CowpearedBW_FD_76831 | JGI IMG/M metagenome (GOLD analysis project Ga0099823, IMG submission 76831) | Root nodule microbial communities of legume samples collected from California, USA - Cow pea red BW | ecosystem: Host-associated > Plants > Roots > Nodule | place: USA: California | collected... | reverse complement strand
TACTTGAAATTAGAAAATTTTATATTTTACTTAAAATAATAATAAATTCTTACTTTACGTATATTATATTTATGTTTTTCTTTTTGTATATTTTTTTCTTGATGTTAGTGGTAGATTCAACATTGATGAATTTGGACAAAATCTATTATAATTTATTTTTTAAAACATATGTTATGATTATTTATCCATCAACGTTAGTTAAGAAATTCTTTTAAGAACTATATTATGATTGAAGTCAATTATATTTTTTTATTGATAATAATGATACTATTTCTTTCTCAAGTAAGTTAGGGTATTTCAATTGATGTTTATAGAAATTATTTTTTAAGATTTCTATTTTTGTAACTTGTTTTTAATAAATGTCACTAGTGTGATATTTTTATAAAAATAGTCATGAATTGTTTTAATGTTGATTACAAAATTTTATGATTAATATTATTTTCAGATAATGTGAGATATATTATTTTTAGTAATGTCGACGAAGCACATTTGATGTGCTGAAGAATAATCCCAACTAACACTCTGATTGATGTCGATCAAGGTCAATCAACAAATTTATTTTTATCAGCACTATGATTTATTTATGAAATTTAACTGAAAAATAACCTCATCGGTGCAAAAAAGCTACCAACTCATATTTTTCAATTACTAAATATCGTTTAATATTTAAAAGATTGTATTTGATGATAATGAAAATAATCTATCAAAAAAAAAATAGTGAATTTTATTTGTGTTATCCAAATAAAATAATCTAAATTGAATGTATTTTATTTTTGTTGTTAGTTTCCTATCAAAATGGTTATAGTATTTGTAATTCAACTGTACAGATTTTACAAAACAAAAGACCGGGAATAGCCTAACCCAAGACTCATAACTGAATGTGTAAATACTTGCCATTGTTCTTTTCAATAATCCTCTTCATAGTTTTATATTTAGAAGCACATTAATAAATAATAAATAATTTTGACAATTGTTATTTTCACATTAATAAAGATGTTCAAATGAATCTGAATAAAACTTTCACTGCAGATACACTGTTGTCAACGTGAACAGAAAAACAACACAGTACATACTTTGCTTAAAATTTAATGTTTGAAATAATCATATCACTCTCAATCTGAGGTAACCAACAACCGTACAGAACAAACAAAATTGGAAGAACCCTTTTTATTCAGACTCACTGTTTTGACTAAAAAGTTTAGAAGTTCCCTAATATCACAACTTTGTATAAAAACGAGAAAAACAACTCTTAAAACACAATTATAAACGTATAATGAAAATTAAGTTCTGAAAATCACTTTAGGTCTACAAAGGTAATATGAACTCTGTCAACAAAACATTTTGCAGAATTAAAATTAAAATATTCGTTTGTCTGAGAAAGATTTTGTCTGATAAACAAAATGAAAATATATGAAATTTAAATATCTCGCACATACACACAAACACCATGATTCGACAAAGATCAAAGAACCACGACATAGGAATGTCACAAAGCAACATCGACATTTCACAGACGAACAAATTACAGCAGAGAATATCACACTAACCAGGAGGTAAAGCAGTGTACAAGGTAGATGAGATCTAGAACGAGAATGATGTTGGACGATGGAAAGTAGAAATCAGACAGTGGTTACAGGTTCTACCATTTTTAGACCGGTTCTTATCTGTTAATTTGTTCATTCAATTCACTGGGTCAACTGAAGGGGAAGCAAGTCCTGTTTTTCCTAACTAAGGTGACAAAGGCATCAATAGTAACCAAATTGACTACAGTTAACTAGTGATGAACATTATTTACCCACCAAATGTTATGGTAGTTACACTATTTGCATTAAGAAATTTAACCAAAATCCAATGGATCGCCTGTGGATGAGACCACAGGAACGCGCGTTTATTCGGTAGTACTAAACACAAAGTTCAAAAGCATTTGCCACAAAGCACAGAACCAAAACTCAAACAGTAATTTCCGAAGCAGCTTGAAAGGCAGCATATCAGTTCCTAACTACGAATTTCAATTCTTCACGGTGGCAGCGTTTATGATGTCCACGAACTCCGGCTAATTACAGAGAAGTACAAAAGTTAGTTGCTTAAATGTCAAGTAATTTGAAACCAAACACAACAAAAACAATGGGTAAAAAGAATTACCTTGAGGGAAGCACCACCAACCAAAAATCCATCAACATCGGCCTGTCCTGCCAATTCTTTGCTGTTTCCTCCATTTACAGAACCTGCAAGTTAGTGATGTTCGTTAGATCAGAAACTCAATGTTTATTCTTTTGACACGCAACTACAAGTAAACTACATACGATAAATATAAAGGGGGTAAAGTGCATGCAAGAGATTACCTCCATAGATAATTCTTACAGATGCAGCAACTTCGGCACTCACATTATCCTGAAACCATTTCCTCAAAGCAGCATGAACCTAAGACCAAACACACAACAAACATCTTACAAAAGATACAAGAAGGAAGAAGTCACCTAGGTATCAAATGTCTAAATTGGCAAAAGGTCAAAGAACAACAAGATAGAAAGTTACACAAGCTAGAATATTGAAGAACTATGAAGTTTATAAAAAAAAAAATCAGTATAGGGACAAGCAATTTTTCACTAGCATACCTCTTGAGCCTGAGCAGGGGTTGCAACCTTTCCTGTTCCGATGGCCCAGACTGGCTCGTAGGCCAAAACAACATTGTCCCAGTTTGATATTTTAGCTGCAGATAGAATTCAGGTCAACTAAAATATAGATTGCTAACACCAGTAAGCAATGAATAATGATAATATGTTATGTTAAAGCAAATATTAAAAGTTCTGTAACAAGAACTGCAAAGGCCCTTATGCAATATTTGTGAGAAAATCACAGAAATAAAACACAACTTAATGAGTATGCAGAAAATTAAAACTGTATATGTGGGGGAAAAAAGGTACCTGCAATTGCTTTTGTTTGCTCAGAAACAACAGCTGTTGTTGTACCAGCTTCACGCTGTTCAAGAGTCTCTCCGATGCAAGCAATAACTTTCAGACCTTGTGCAAGCGCATATGCAACTTTATCTCCCACAAACTGATAGACAGTAAAGCATGTGGTAATGTTATAATTTATCTCATTAAACTTCAAAAAGAACTTGTACAAAAGAATGTAAACCATAGACAACTATACGCTTTGTACCTCATTTGATTCTTGTAAAAGCTGCCTCCGTTCAGAGTGACCAATAATAACCCACGGAATTTCCAAATTAACAAGCATTTCAGCACTGTTATTGAAAAATACAAAATGTACAACTATTAAAAAGATGGGTAAAAGATTTGAGAATGTGTGTCTCACTGTTTATAAATCACTAACACAAGGGGCGAGTAGACAGTTCTATTTCATGATTCAACTGAAGAAAGTGAAGATAACTAAGCCATTAGCCTAAAATAACTAAATGCAAAGCACATGACCAAATGAAAAATATTAAATAAAAATGAGGTAACACACCTAATTTCTCCAGTAAAAGCACCACCTTTGCGAACCCAACAGTTCTGTGCCGCGACATGGAAATCAGGGCGCAGCAAACTTTTTACAAGGGGAAGGAACACAAAAGGTGGACTCACAACAACTTCTGTAAAAGAGAAACACATTTAATAGCACATGTCAAAAGATCATCATCACGCCATAAAAATTGGATGATCTTATATACCAACAACAGATATATGAAACCAGTCAAGAATTGTAATAGGTTCAAGGGAGCCAGGTGCTTGATATCTTTGGTAAATAAAATTATGATGCAATTGCGTACTGTACAACTGACGAGTATACGAAACATCATCTCTGGTATCTAAATAAATAATTTAGGTCTCGTTATAACAAACCACTTCATCGCTACATAAAAAAAGTTGTTCTGAATTAAAAGATACAGAATTAGGACCTTTTTAAAGTAGTAAGTAGTTTTATGATTATAATCCTCAATCCAAAAGATGGTCCATATTAAAAGTGCAATTAACTTAAGCCAGATAGATCATTGACATGAGTGTGTTAAGTATGAAATGTTAGGCAGAAAACGAGATCCCATAAGAAGTTCGCTAAGACTCACCCACAACATCTTCTCCAGGGACTTTCGCTTCATTCAGAGTAGTAACAATCTTCTTCACCTCCTCGGTGGTTCCATTCTGCAACAAAATCAATCCAAACATCAGTTACGCTGATGAATCAGTAAAGGTTTTCAAAACACAAGTTGATTCAATAATTAGTTGTTCCCACGACATTACCAAGACAGATCCATGAAAACAAAAAAAGGCATACCGGGCAATTAGAAATGCCATCGTCAGATTACACATAAAGCATGCACAAAACACAAATTCTTTCAAGATCATCACAAAATGGTAAAGTGCATGTTTCTTTTACAAATCTCCAGAGAGAACAAGGATCTTGGTCCGAAGAGTTCCACTACTACTATATACTGGCTAGATCGGAAATAATAAACAAAAAAGTGACACCCATGAAATGATTTACAGACAATAATTAAAACCTTCCGATCTGTTTAACTATACGTGTCCTACATTCTCCATATAGTTTCAGAGCCCAGCCTTTTCAAATTAGAACAACTCTCGAAGTTGATCGTTTAGAACTACCGAGGTTTCGTTTATCAAGATTAAAACAAAATCACACATATGCAAAAGGAGGTAAATGATTAAGAAAATGGAGAGACGATTGAAACATACGCATTTCCAGTTTCCACCGACGAAGAATTTTCTGCCCATGTTTTTGTTTGGTTTGATTTCGATTCCTACGAGACAGTGAAGAAACAGAGAAACCCTTGTTCTACGATGCACCACAAAGTGACTGTCCACACAACCTTATCACCCTTTATAACGCGGACAAACGGAATATGCTTTTTAGGGCATTTCCTTGCCTCTCATCTTTTTTTAATACACTATTTTTAAACATTAATTGTTTTAATTAAAAAGTTTAAGTAACTTCGATCTAACACACTCCAGAACCATAACTTATTAGGCCTCAATTAATTAATATAAAATGCAATCTCTCTTTCTCTGTAGATTTTAACTAATAAAATATAAATCTTAATTACTTTAATTATTGATAGAAAGTCTTGTTTAAATTGAATGATGATACAAATTTAATTAATTTACCATTACTTTTATATATTAGGTATACAAAATATACCTAATACAAAATATACATAATATATATATGTGTGCAAAAATAAATATTTGGATTTTAAACATGATGATGGTTATGTAATATCCGAATAATTTTGTTAGCTTTGACTAATTCAAATGAACTATCTATTTAAAGTATATTACATTATAACAGGAAAAAAAAACTATTAAATGTCAACCAAAGCTTTCGAAAACAAAATGTTCACAAGTCAACGTAAATAATGGACACTATAGATTTAATTATATGATTTGGCCATCACTGAAAAAAAAAAACGATTGCGTATTTTTATTCGTCCTTTTTTTATTTATTTCAGAAGCGTCGCATTCATGTATTAGTAAATTAATTAATTTGAAGTTATTTTACCTAATTTTTTATGTGGTTGTCTAAATATCAAAATCACCAATGAATTAATATTGGAGAACATAAAAGTTATATATAATATTAATGAAAAACAAAATACAATACTATGCATGTGTAAAAAAACAAAAAATCTGAATGAGTTGGGTTAAAGTTTTTCGATACACACAAGAAAAAGTTGAGAATTTATATTGTTGTGGTCAGAAACAGAAGATGAGAGATAAGCATTTAAGACATGGCTGTTATTGAGGGTTGTGAAGGTCCCAAGCATCCACGATTCACAACTAAGCAAGAATAAGTTTGTGGTCGTTGTAACTACTTTTATTTTATGTGGCTCTTGTGAATACAGTTCAATTACTCAAGAGAATGACGTTAACTTCACAGTGGAAAATGTTTCAGACACAAATTAGAAGACAGGGTCTGTTTGATAATAATAAATGTTAAAGTGGTTTCAAGTGAAAAGATAATTGAGAAATGTAGTAAGTGCAGGTTGATAAGTTAGTTTTTTCTTTTAATCATAAGTAGTATATTTTAAGTGATGTATGTTTAAAATATATTTTGAAGTGCATAAAAAATATTTTTTATAAGTGTGTATAAATTTGAGGAGATCGAATATATCAAATTTATTAAAATTAAAAGAAAATTTTATTTACATTTTAATTTTTGTTCGTGTAAAAGAATTTGAGAATCAAAGTCTACTTAATGGACAAGAAAGTTCCATCGGTGGGTGCATAGTTTGATAGATGTAAAATACAAAGGCAAAAGTTTACATGATACTTTTAAATAATTTTTAATTCTATATTATCAGTACAATATATTTTAAATATATATGTAGTTTTCTAATTTATAAAGGTTTTTACTAATTTCGTTTCTGCACATAAATTTTTTTAAAATAAAATTTAAATATATTTTTAATTTTTCATATTTAACGCAATATTAAAATTAGTTTCTATTATAAAAATTTGATATATTTTGATATTCAAATTTAATAAATAAATAAATATAGAAATCTTAATCTAATTACACTAAATGTTTTGAATGGATTAAATATATTTTATGATACATTTTAGTTTAATTACAATTGAGATTATATCTATTTATTTTGTAAAATTAAAAATTAAAATGTATCAAAAATTTGAATAAAAACAAATTTCAATTTCATTTAGAAACTATTTATCCCATTTTTTATAAAGATAATCATAATTCTAAAGTTTCCTCTCCATTGTTATTCAATTTGCGATGTTATGTTTAAGATTTTAAACTTAAACGGTCACACGACAGTATGACAAGATCAGATGAGAATAGATTAATAAAAAATATACAAATTTTGGATATTGAAAAAATAAAAAAATTTAGTGAGAGTTCAACTGAAAATACACAAATAGAAGCTTGAAAATTAATTATGCAATCTTTTATTTTTCACACAATGATACATAAGATGCAAAGTAATGATCACGTCAACCCAAATAAAAATTTAAAACTTAATTAAATTTATTACTTGAAATTATGTTCAATTAATCACAAGCCCGTTATGTTTCATTTAATAAGTTAAAACTATATATGAGTATTATTTTATAATTTACTATTATTTAAATTTTTTCTTTAAGTAATATTTTTTTAGAGGTATCTTTTTATGAGTCTCCTCAACCACATAACACTGAAGTCCAAAATTTGTACTGAATTTGCTGTATTATTTATCTTCTGAACCTTCAAAAGTTACAATGAGTCAATTTAAGAATTAAAAAATATTATATATTCACCATTGGTTTTGGCTATTCCTTAATTCTTGCTGGAATATGTTGACGACATACTATTTTTTTAGACTAAGTTTGCAATAAATTGACAATTTTCAATAACTTCTTCTACCCTTTTCAAAGAGGACCACACATATTTATTTGGTTTGGTAATTGTCAAGCTAGGAAAATTTTTTATCCCAAAAAAGGTATAATTTTTATTTTATTAGAAGATACCTAAACTTATCTTCTCTATCTTCACTCTCGTGTTTCAAGTATTGGATATTTATTTTTCCACCTTCATTTTCCTTTTGAGGGAGGAGTATTAGAAATTGCACTTTATTAATATGAACGTTTAATTAATTTTGATATTATTACAGATTCATTACCTATTAATATTATTTATGTTACGTAAATTTAAACTCAATATCTCTTACTTGTCATTTTGTTTTGTAGAGAAGAAAAGTCATTTATAGGTCTAGGGTCCATTCTAACTTCTAATCGTTTGATATTAATAACAAATTAATCATGATTATAATAAGGAAAAGTATGATTTAGAGGAAGAAGAAAAGACAAAACTCGAAACAGAAATACAATTTGAATCGTCAATCCTTAAAATAATAGTAATAATAAAAAAAATAATGTTTCATGTTAACTGACGAATGAAAAATTCATAAAAATTATAATCACTACTGCGTGCACCTTTACGTCTTCATCGACCCAATAGTCAACATAATGACATTTTTAATAATATATATATATATATATATCAATTTAATTTTAAAAACATAACATAAAAAAATACTTCAAAATATTTAAAAAAATAATAAAGTAACACAGACAATTGTATTAAAAATTAAATTTTAAACCGGGTCTTAGATTATTACAACCCAGGGCAACCCTTATTTAGCCTAGGACTATGTAGAGGGAATATTTTATAATATAAACTTATTAACTATTTTATTTATTCCTTTTGAATAACTTTTCCATTTTATATCGTAAAATTCAAAGATAAATTATTAACATTTTTAATTTTAAAATTACTTATTTAAAACAAACTAAAAACTTTTGATAATTATTTTATGAACAAAAAGTAGGTGAAGTACTCAAATCGAGAAATCAATAATAAATTTTGGGTGAGTTGGGGCTTGAATAAGAGAGTGCATAAGTAGGTTTCAAGATGGACATATACTTTTTCACGTGAACATATACTTTTTTTTTTTCACGTGAATATAGTACAACTATTTTTCTTATAACTATTTATGAGAACTGTTAGTCTATTTAAAAAAAGAAAAGAAAATAGACCAAACATACCTTTAAATTTGTTAAGTTTTTATGATTTATTTAAAATCAATTCTTTACCATTAAAATGATAGAACATAAAAATGCTCTTAACATCAGTACAAAGATGAAATGATATTTTTGTAATAATTATATTATTGCATACAATTTTTTTATTAATTCTGTTGATAGTTGATTTAAGTCGTGATGAACTATTTTGAGTGAATTTCTCGTAAAAACAATAATATGTTTTTATTAATAAAACTTGAAATCTTATTTGGCGACTAGTTACTGAAATACTAAACATAGAAAACTGTTTTCCAGACTCTAATATTGAAAAATTAGAATTCAATTAACCTTAGAAATCACGAAAACTAATCTTAAGATGTTTGATTTAAGATGTTTAATTTTTGTAGGCTAAATTAGTTTTTTTTTTTGTTAACGGTTTGAATAAGTAGTAAATTTGTTGCTGTTGCACGTAAAGATCCTCGCTTTTTTTCTCGGTCACTTTTCTTCCGTTGATTCAATAAAAGAGTTGAAAAGAACAAAAAAGATTGAGATGACAAGGATATTCGGGTAGGAGCTAATGAAGTGACAGGTGGTGAATCTGAAGACTATGTGTGTTCTTCTGGCTATGCATGTGAATTGAATGAATGAAGGCCAAAACAAAACGAAGAGAATCTAAGAAGAGAGTGAAAGATGGCATGGGTGAGAGTTTCAGGGCCTCCTAGGGTTGAAGTAGCCGTTGACATGGGAAATCCATTTCTCAATCTCACAGTTGATGCTTTCCTCAGGATCGGAACCGTAATTTTCTCACCCTTTTCTCTTTCTTTTCTAAATTACTTAATTAATTATTTTTACTATTTATTTATTTTGTACTCCAGATCGCAGCCACGCGCGCAGGTGCCGAAGATACCTATCATATTATCCAAAAGAGTAAGTAAGCATTTCATAAATTCATCACTCATCATCATCCCTTTTCTTCCGGAGTCTGAATAGGTAACTTTTTCTTTGATATCTATTAAATCACGTTTCAGTTTTTTCCTTGTTGAATTTGGTTTACGGGTATAAACTAGGTTCTATGGCAATTTCGTATTTTGCTTTGCTTTGCTTCTTCCGTGGTATCGCTTCAGTGTTCCTACTTCTTTAGTTTTGAATTATTATTGCTATTTCGTCTGTGAAGGCCTTTGTCAGACTAATTCAACATGTCTGTTCCAGGGAATATCTCGAGTCATGATTTTGAGAAAACGGTAAGTTCACAATTTAACGCAGTGATTCGCTATCAGTTCTTTTTTTGTGAAATTGATGTTTTCAAGTGTGTAGAGATTCAGTCCAATTTCACTGTGTAAATCAGTATACTGTTGTCTTGTCACTTTTTAACATAACCGACGATTGGATTCTCTTTCTCCTAACCTTTCAATCGTGCTATCAATCCTGTGCATCTTTTTTAAGAGTATAATGCTAGGACGACGGAAAATGATAACTGGGGTGACCTCCCAAAGGGTACCTGGGAAACCTATTCAATGCACATTTTCAATTTCTTGCTCACTGAGGTGTTCGATGTTTTATTGCAGTTGAAGAAGATGTGTAAAGAAGGTGTATATTGGGGTAAGACTTGGATTGCAAGGTCTATGTAATTGGGAATATTCATTTTGAAAAAGCAATTGCTCCATTTGGTGTACTTCTTTTTATGCTTACAGGAACTGTAGCTGGCCTTTATGTTGGAACCGAATATGGGGTAGAGAGAATCCGTGGCACTAGAGACTGGGTAATTCTCTCCACACCATTTGTCCAACTATCCATATTTTTTTTACAGTAGTCTAATTTCACAGTTTAAATAGACTTGTTAAGATTTTAGACCCCCTGCTAGGAGTTACACTGGGTATTGTATTAGATTTATAATATATAGAGATTCTGTTTAGCTAAGATTTTTATGGGAAAGTTAAAACTAACTTATAATTAAGTTGTGGTAAAGAGTACCCGGGACAAGCTCTTTATGTGGTTTATGATGAACCAATTATATCTATCATTAGATTCATCTGATCTTCTTCTTTGCATCCTATACCACCCGCACTGAAACTCTCCCCTTTCCCTTTCTCTCCCTCACAACCAGAAAACTTTTCAACTCACTTTTTCTGACTTCTTCCTTCTCCCCCATTGAACCCAAACCCATCCTCTTCTTCAGAAAATCCATCAGCCACAACTATGCAACCAACTTCTCTTTCGACACTTTGCACTTACCATCCTGATCTCTTTTCAACCCCTTCTCTTCTCTCACAATATATTCTTTATTCTGACTTTCCAATTTTTGGGTTTCTTGTACGATTGATTAAATTGTTACATTGGTTGTGGCTGGCTGCAAATAGTAAACAGCGACAAAATACAAGACTGTGGTGGCACCATAAGGAAACAGTAGACATTGCCATTGAAGGTGGAGAATAATCCATTGGATGAACACAGATCACTTAAATTCCAAGCGATAACTTAGTAGGAGAAAAGGGAAGAATTGCTGCCACCAGAAATTGCTTCTGGTAGCAAATGGTGGTCGAAAGAAGTGTTGAGAATGGAAGTGGCTGGTGAAGAAGTAGTAAGACACGATCTAATGTGGGAGAAGTAGGATATGTGCTAAGATTTTAAATGATGTAATGGTCAATAATACTGATACACTGTAGACGATCTATAAAGATGCACGGTAGCCTTCACCATAAGTTTATTTACAAAAGTTTTCCAAAAGTTAATTTAGTTCATAATTAGATATAATAATTAAAAAAATGAATTTGTGAAAATTGGAAGTCAAAGGGATTTTAACTTTTTGATTTAGATGTGCTCCATTGTTCAATTGCAATTTTATTTTTTACTTGAATTCTTACTGACGCATTTTTTGTTGGTTGCTTGGACTTGGATTGGATGTACTGCAGAAGAATGCCATGATTGGGGGTGCAGTAACTGGGGCGGTGGTATCTGCAGTCAGTAACAACAAGAAAGACAAGATTGCGATAGATGCCATTACGGGGGCAGCAATTGCTACTGCTGCAGAGTTCATAAATTACCTTACTTGAATGAATGAAAATGGATGTTACTAGTTTTCTTGCATGTTTTGGAAAGAGATAGCACATTCAGTCTCTCTTGTCATGTGTACCAGTTCCGTCTTGGTATTGATGCAGTTACTTCTTACTCAGCTTTCAGTTAAACCTATGTTTTTATCTTATATTGGTCAATTACTTGTTCAGCATGGTCAATTACTTAGTCTTTGGGTTTGGAAACAATGAAGGTTTCAGGTTGAAGAGGTTTAGGAATTTAACGCTTTTATGCTGACCGGTGAATCAATTTCGTGTATGCGTTATTATATGGCTTAAAATTTTCAGCTCAAGTGTTTATATGTTAAAAAAAGATCTGCCTAATAGCTTAACCTAGAAAGGAATCTGAATTGATTAATGAGTCTTTCACTTGTTTAAGTTGAATCTTGAAAGAATTTTTAAGTTTTACAACTCAATTAATCAATTTCGTAGTTCTGTGTTAATGGACTGTTTAAGACAATTAAGAAAGATGGTAAGAAAAGAGAAAAATCAAGACACAACAATTTATACTAGTTCGATTCAAAAAGAATCTACGTCTAGTCTTCTCCTAAGTAAACCCACTTAGGAGGATTCCACTAATACAATTAGGATCCAAGAATTACAAGAACATCTATATAATTCTAGAACCTAAAACCCAAGAACTT
>Ga0099823_1005938_pt1 | contig 12265 bp, 4 predicted proteins | sample CowpearedBW_FD_76831 | JGI IMG/M metagenome (GOLD analysis project Ga0099823, IMG submission 76831) | Root nodule microbial communities of legume samples collected from California, USA - Cow pea red BW | ecosystem: Host-associated > Plants > Roots > Nodule | place: USA: California | collected... | reverse complement strand
TTTATTTTTATTACAAAATTTTAGTTTGTTTGATTTTTCAAAATGTTCAATTTTTAAGTTTTTATGCTTTAAAAGTAAATTAAAATATTTATAGTTCAAATTAACTTTTAAAAGTACCAACCTTTTAAAACCATCACAAAATAACATTATAATAAATTTTATACTAATTAATTACGCTAAAACTTTCTTTATTTTTCAAATTAAAAAATTTGTCAAAATAAGTTAGAATTCTCCTATCCAAACTCATTTTTTTAATGAACAAAAATTAATGAAGAATATTGACCCCTTTTATCATTCCATGTTATTTCTCTATTCAAGTTCTTCCTTGTCATTCTCCGTTGATATCCAATTTTTCACTTTTTCCTTCCTCACCTTATTCCATTAGCACCCCCTCTCCTCCTACATCCCACCCAACTCTTCTTCTTTTTCTTTTTTTTCTTTTACCACTCTTTTTCATTCTTTCTTTTTTCTTAAGTTAAATTTGAATAATTATTACACTGTAAAATACCATTATTTTATGTTTTTTTATGATAAGCTTGACTAAAATAATCATTTTAATTTACTCTAAAAGTACTAAAACAAACTATACTCAGACAGAATCTAAGAAAAAATATGACAAAATAAATAACCAAATATATAATTAAGTCAAAATTAGATTGAAGCAATGTACTAATTTGAAGGATAGTTTAGGATAAGAAGACGCTCTTTAACTTGAGTAACAAAGCATTACTTTTTTTTTTATTCTTTTTGGTTCTGATTTATTATTTTCATTGGGTGCAGTTATTTTTTTTAAATTGATTTGTTGAAGTGAAACTTTACCTGTAGTAGTTGATAAATGTTAAGTTTCATCAAATTGTGAATCCAATTTGTGGAGAGTTTCCAATGTTCAAAATCACACTTTTAATTGTCACGGATTTAATGACGATATTTATTGTGACATAACTACACAAAGTGGATGACAAAAAAGTCGATAATTTCATAAATAAATTTGTATGGAAGATAAAAAGTATGTTTAACCTAGGTTTAAGTAAATGCTGTTGCACCACTTTTGAGTACATATATTTATGTATTCATTTTTGAAGAAATAAAAATGAAAAAAAATATTAGGACTTGTGTGTACAAATAAAAAATTGATTAGTATCATGGTTTACAAAATTGAGCAAAACAAAATATAATTTTATCCTCATTAACTTTATTAAACAAAAGTTTAATTATATTTGTCCCTCTAAATTTTGACTGCACACATTTAATTTTGCAATTACTACACGGTATCAACTTGGTCTCTTTGTTGTGTTCATTTAATATTTAATAAATTTGGTCTCTTTGTTATTAATGACATTGATGTGTTATCAGTCTAACTTCATAATTACAAATTTCATTCTTCAAATATAACATTTTTCCTATTTTAATCCCTCCTATTCCTTATTTAATTCTACAAATTTAATATTTCAAATATTTCTTTTGTCTTATGTTTATAAAATAGTTATAATAATTATACCTGTCAAATACATGATAATTTTGATGTTGATATTGCAAAACATAATAATAAAAAATTATATAAAAAAATAAAGAATATAAATAAACTTTACCATATAATAATTTACAATATGAGTGATGATTGTTCGCAAAATTTCTGTTGCAAATGGTTCCAATTCATCATCTTATAAATTATTCTAACAATTCAATCTGGTTACATATGAGAATGTGAAATTATCAAAGTGTTGAATGTGGTATTTTTATGAAACTCTACAATGAAAATTAGAACCACTAAGTTATTAAACTTCAATAATATACAAATAAAAATCATATATATTTGGTTACATTAAAACTAACATTAATATTTTTTAGAAAGGAAATAATTATTACTAAACAAAAGTTATATTATATATAATATTAATAAGTATAAATTAACGGTTATTTATTATATATTAATAATATTGTAATTAACATCAATAAAGATATGTAAATAATAAAGTAATCATATTAAAATATTAATTTAGGTTCGTGTTAACGAAATGTAGCTGTAACTAAAGTTTCACAAGTAATATAAACAGTAAATTAGAATTATGTTTAAAAAAAAAGTTTCACAATTGTGATAATAAAAGACTTTTTTAAAGATATAATAGAATACTTTTTTTAAAATAAAATATAGTAAAATACTTATAAAATTTATACCATTTACAGCATCAAAATCTAAAATCTCATAATTTATCAGAGAAAAAAAATTCAACACTAACTAAAGAAAAAAAACACTGTTAATTTCTGATAGATTAAATTAATGAAAAGTATCAATTAAAAACAACTGGAGTAAATTTTTTTTCAAAAAATGTGTTCTTTTATGAAAATTCTTTTTCTTTTAAATAAGAGAATGATTTTGGCATTCATTATTAGTATAATTTTGCCAAAATCAATATGTGATAATATTGCATCCTTGGATATAGATGATTTCACTGTTTGTACAAACTAAGCGAAGATAATTCCAATCTAGTTATTACTACAACACCATAACCCATTGTTTCACAACCTCCTAGACATTCCATGAGACAAAGGAAACATCCACACTACTTGAGGGATTATCACTAATATCTGTCTGCTGCTTCCTATACTAATCTATCCTTTGGTAACCATTTTTCCTCTGTATATTATCCTGCTTTTCTTTATTATGACAAATGTTCCCTTAGTTATAGAATTTTTTTGTTCTATTCTGTATCTTCTTTGACTGAACCAAAAACATTCACTCAAGCTTCTAAAATGGATCGTTGGGTGCAAGCCATGAATTCTCAGATTAATGCTCTCGAACACAACCACATTTGGGAGATAGTTAATCATCATCCCAATAAAATAGTCGTGGATTGTAAATGGGTTTATAAGATCAAATTCCATGTTGATGGTACTATAGAGAGGCATAAAGGCCACTTGGTTGCTAAGGGATATACATAACTTGAACGAGTAGATTATTTTGATACATTCTCTCTCGTTGCCAAACTCAACACAATAAGGGTCATTCTTGCCATAACTTTTGCAAAAAATTGGTTCCTTAAACAATTAGACATTAATAATGTTTTCTTGCATGGTGATCTACATGAAGAAGTTTACATGCATTTGCCCCTTGGTATGACAACTTCTCATCCCAATAAAGTCTGCAAATTAAAAAAATCCTTGTATGGGTTGAAATAAGCTAGTAGGCAATGGTATGCCAAGCTCACCACAACTTTATTAGCCTTTAAATTCACACAATCTTTAACTAATCATTCCCTTTTCATAAAGAAAACATGGGCATCTTTCATTGCATTATTAATCTATGTTGATGACATAGTTCTACTGAAATTGAATATGTTAAGGCACACTTGGACCATGAATTCAACACTAAGCATCTTGGGAAACTTCGTTATTTTTTAGGTCTTGATATCCCACTCTTCTACTAGGATTATGGTTAATCAAAGAAAAAAAATGCTCTTGAGTTGTTGGAAGAGAATGGTATGCTTATTGCCAAACTTGTATCCACTCCAATGGAGCCTTATGCTAGATTCACTAGCTCTTCAGGCACCCCTTAATCTGATCCACAACCTTATCGTAGACTAGTTGGTTAGTTGATGTACCTTACAACCACAAGACCAAACTTAGCTTTTGTTACTCAATAATTGAGTCAATATATTTCTCAATCCATGGATACTCATCTTAATGTTGCCAAGCGAGTTCTCCACTACATCATAGGTTCTCCCGCTAAAGGTCTTCACTTTGCCGCAAATTCATCTCTAATTCCTTCTGGTTTTGTTGATTTTGATTGGGGTAATTATATTGAAACCCAAAAATATATTACTGGGTATTGTGTCTTTCTTGGTTCTTCCTTAATTTCTTGGAAAACTAAGAAGCAAACAATTGTATCTCGTTCTTCCTCTAAAGATGAATATAGAGCTCTTGGAGCTTTGAGTTGTGAACTGTAATGGCTCCATTTCTTGTTCACTGATTTGAAAGGTCCTCTTGTCGCTCCTATTTCAGTGTTCTGTGATAATCAATCTACTATATACTTAGCTCAAAATCCCATTTTTCATGAACGCACAAAGCATATAGATTGACTATCATGTCATCTATGAGAAAATTCAAAGTGGTCTTCTTCATTTACTACCCATTTCTTCTTCTGCTCAACGTGTTGATATGTTTACTAAGGCTCTTTATCCCAAAGTTTTCACATGATGCATATCCAAGTTGGGACTGTTCAATGTTCATAGTCCCGCTAGAGGGGATAGTATTACCAAATAATTAATCTTGTATATTGCAAGTTGTTATGATTTTGTCTTTTTCCTCCATGTACAGGTTGTTATTACATGTGTCTAGTTTATTACGTACGAATGCATACAAATGATTTTCTTCATCCTTACATATACAATCTTTGTTTTCTTTGTAAAACTTTAGATGGAATCAATGAAACATTTATTCTGAGACAATGCAGAAACAAAATAAAGTAATATGCATGTGATAGAGGTAAAAAGGGTGGGGGACATGCATCTTCTGTTTCTGCTAATTAATAATAGATAACTTAAAAAATGCAACCTTACACACATACACATACATAGAAGAAAAATTCTACAAGTACTTCTACCAGATATTAGCACTGCATTATTTTTTTTTTTGTCCATCTCAAAGACTTCGCAAAGTTTTTCTTCGTATGGTGATTGTCCATAAACCAGTCCAATGACAATGTACTTCATAGTTTGAGTTAACTTATTAATCCTTGTTGACTTTCCCTGCACACAAAACATTTTCATTTTAAAAGCAACGAAACTTGTTATAAAGAACTTACCAAAGTAAAGTGGTATCTTGGACTAATTCTAGTTCATCATCAAAGATCCCTTGAAATGGATCATCTCCATTGTTCACTTCAACTGCATTATTTTCCATTTGCTGCAAGCAATCGTGCCACTAAACAAGAGTGATTAGATTCCTGGTGTCATTCTATTCCATCTAATGTTGTTGTCTCAATGCTATGATCTCTTCCATACTCTCTTCATCCATGGCTACATGGATGCTTCTACTAGCTTGGTTTATAGTACTGGATTTTGTGGTATTCATCGTTGTGGAAACCACTTCTCCTTGTGACTATGATATTCTAATCGAAGGAACGTCTTGATCAATCAGAAATGGAGAGGAAGTTAATGTTGGAGTTAAGTAAGAGTACATTGATGAGTCGTTTGTTGCCAGGGAAAATGGTAGGTTTTTAAGTGTTGGTGTTGTTGTTAAGCACAAGGGTAGCATTTAAAATGTTGTTGTTACTAAGCACATGGGTACCATAAAATATGTTGTTGTTACTAAGCACATGGTTAACATATAAAATGTTATTATTAAGCATAGGGGTAGACTCTAAAATGTTCTGATTAAACACAAAGGGAGCATATGAAATGTTGTTATCAAACAAAATGGTAGGATTTGAAGTGTTGTTGTAATCAAGCAAAAGGGTAGGATTTAAAGTGTTGTTGTTATCAAGCAAAAGGGTAAGATTTGAAGTGTTGTTATCAATCAAAAGGGTAGGATCTAAATTGTTGTTATCAAGCAAAAGGGGAGGATTAAAGGTGTTGTTATTAAGCAAAAGGGTAGCTTTTGAATTGTTGAAACGATGTATATTGAGGTTGAATCATAATGTCTAACTTGGAAGTGTGAAATTGGGAGGTTCTAGCGTAGGGGGGTGGAAGAGCAAAATGGGAAATAATGATGTAGGGGTAAAAATTTGGAAGTGAAAGTGGATGAGGAGGAAGAGAAATAGGAGGTGGAAGAAGAAGAAGAAGAAGAAGAAGAGGAGGAAGGGGCGAGAAGGATGAGGAGAAGGACAGATCATTTAAGTAATGTGAAATTTTGGTTGAGGGTGGTAGATACATCTTAGGCCTTCACTTAGCCTTGAATATGCTCACTGGCCACTTTCATGGTTGCCCTGTGGTATTTCAAGGCATTAACAATCTCCTTCCTTGTATCTGCCATATTCATTAGCCTTTCTTCACAAGGCCTATTAGTAAACCTTTTTCTAACATTTTTCCTGAGGTGTTGCTACCCAGGCTGGCCCAAATTTTGATTTGTAGAAACATGGGTGTGAATTCAAAAGGAGGAGGTTATAGGTTGGTGGAATCATGGGTTTTCTCCAATAATAGATAGTTAGTCCATGATATATAAGTTGATAGTGAAGCAAAAAAGTCTTGAATCTCCTTCAAGGCCTAAAAGATTACTATAGGGACAACATAGAGCTTTTATGTTGTTTTTGGACTTTTCTCTGTTTTGACAAATTACGTTTGTTACCCTTTTATTACCGACCACTTTAAATTGATTCCTTCTGATCAGTGGTCTCACTCAGTCACACACCAAACCATGTCTTTAACGCTACAAGACAAACTTTGCCTCTCACTACTATTGAAAACTCTTTCCATTACGAAATTTATTGAAGAAGAAAATAAGCAACTTGCGTTCTCAAACAAGAAAACCAATGGGATTTATTAATATTTTTTACTTACATAATTGTCCATCTTTTTTTACATCATGTGAGAATATTTATTGAACTGGGGATAGTACCACAAACAAGATTATAGTCTTTGACACATGAATGTTAGCAACTTGGCCATAGAACAAAACATCTCTTTCTTTGAACGAAATTGTATTTTCATAGGTTTTGTTTCTCATTTATTTGTTTTCTACAAAATGAAAGTTATATAAACAAAGCAACGGAGAATACTATGATAGCCTAATATAGGTTAGTGACAGAAACTATAACGACTTTTAAAATCTTGATATTTTGTGACAAATTACTTGAACTTATGGTATATCTAGCTATTCATACACACATCACTGTTTTTTATTAATAATTTTGTGCCACAATTCTAACAAACGTACTATTTGAACAAACACTTTGAGGGAAGTTTTGGAATTGTACTTTGCGATAATTTAGCTTCTGATCCCTACAAAATTTTCAAGATAACATATTCCTACACAAATCCAAATGCAACAAAAAACTTTTAAATATACACATAAAAAATTATAAAAATCTAAAATATAATTTTCCATCATTTACTATATAATTATTCCTAACTTTTGTCTTCTTATTTTAAAATAAAGATATTCAATTCTTCAATATTTCAAAGATAATGATCTTATTCTAATTGTTTCAATTAAAATTCATTGTTACCTTTAATAGGATAAACAAACATTTTTTTTTAAATACATACAGACACAAACAACGTTTTATTTGTAATTATCAAAGTTTTTGTTTCGTATTTCTATTATTGTTATATTAAGATGCTAAAAAATATATGCCATAATATGTCATAATGCTTTTATTAGTGGATGAATTTCACAATCTATAGAAAAATATAAAAAAAATTATAAACTAAAATATTAATTTATATGTATTATAAATAAAAATTTTAAAAAAGTATATAAAAGAACTTGTACATCTTGACTTGAATTGAAGATAAAATAATTTTATCTTAGGAGAAACTAAAATTAAATTTTTGTTTACTTTATGGATAATTTATTGAGTCATGTGATACATACCAAAATCTTAATTTAAATAATCAATATAAAACAATAATTATAAAAATTGCTAACTAAATGTCTATACTTTATTTAAAGACCAAAATTATGAATAGAAACAAAGAGTAATATCAAAATTATATTGTAGCCTTTTGTTTTTGTATGGAACCAAGTTGTCTCAAGAGTCTTCATTTCTCTACCTCTACTCATCGAGATTCACCTTTGAGTTGTTTCTGAAAAGTCTCTTAGGGACTGAGGTACTTACAAGCACTCCGATGCTCAAGTCAGTGACATTTCGATATAGTGCGTATATTAAAGATGAGTTAAGATTAGTTTGTCTTACCTTTGGACCTTGAACCTTATTTTATATTACCTGGCTTTGGTCCTTACTTCTTTACCTTCAGGATTGTTTTCATTCTTTCATAAATATTAATAAACCTCATGAATACTCTACTGTAACTGTCCAAGATATGAATGTATCGTTATATTTTCATATCCCGCTTGAGATTCAACATTCTTGCTTGCATATCCCAACACTGGGTCAAGGTGTGTGTACCCGTTACTAGGCCAAGATGTACTCAACCTCCATGGGTTGAAATGTTTTTGTCCCTTCACTACACCAACATTCCTTCCATCATCAACTTAGGTCCTCCATACGTCAAAACGGACCAATTGTACCCTAGGCCAACTCTCCCTTGCATCGATTGTACTATGGGTCGTCTGTACCTCGTTTTTCCCATACGCTAGCAACATCATTTTATCATGTGCCACTAGGTCGACTATACCCTAGGCCGACTGTACCTTGGTCTGTCTATACCTTTTTCTTTCCCTACTCTAGCAACATCGTTTTCTCATGTGCCACTGGGTGGACTGTATCCTCGGTTGTTTGTACCCTTTTTTCTCCTATGCTAGCAACATCATTTTCTCATATGTCACTAGGTCGAGTACATCTCGACTTCCCTATACACCATCTACCTAGACTCGCTACGAACAAAATGTTGCAAGAGTCTTTTAAAAAGCCCGGCTAAAGGGATTTAAAGTGTCTTTTTTAAGGCCATTGTAAATGACTTGATTGATTGTATGACTAGGCAAATTACGATTGTTATGTTATGACATGAGACACAACTGACCCCTTCCTATGTAGGTTGCTTAGGTCGAGATGTACTCAATCCTAGTAGGGTCGAGATGTTCTCGGTAACAGTAGGCAGAAGGTGGGGTCTATGTATGTGTGCAAAGTAGGGGCGTTCGTGATGGCATGCGTCATGGGAAAACATGAAGGAGAATACTTCAATCTCTATAGTTCCTTTAGAATAGAGATGGGAGGGATCATCTTTGGTTAATGAAGTTTCCTTACCCGCCCTTAAGAGTATGGGAGGGATCATCATGGGTGATTAAGCTTGCTAACCCAACTATCAAATTTGTACGAAGCGATCATCATGTTTGATGAAGTTTCCCTTCTCAAAAAGATATGTCCAATCAAGTAGAGGATAAAGTAATAACACAAGTGTTAAAGGAAAAATTCTTTAATTTATTGTTATGAATGATGTCTCATTAAAAACTTTCTTGACAAAAAATCCTCTTTAGGAAAAAACGATTAAGGTAGGAAATTGTACATCGTTCGAATTGTAAAATAATTTAGTTTAGCTATAATAAAATTTCATATGTGAGGTGTCCCAAGTTGCTGGTATAGGAGCCCCCAACAAATGTTCTAGCTTATAAGAACCTTTACCTATAACAATCATTTCCAGTTTGGTGAGAACTTACCTTCGTGTTTGCGGGCAACACTTGATATCATTCCCTGAACATGTTGCTTGGTCGAATGATTATTATCTTTTCTTTTTTTGGATACCTCCTGTCAGGGTTGTTCGCCCTAGTTGTACTGTGAAACTCCTTGGGTTCCTCCATTTGCATGAACTTAGTTGTCCTCGTTCTATGGTCGTCCAAATCAGCCAAATGCTTTGTACACAAACTGTCGACAAAAGAACTTGGTCTTAAGGCTGTGATGAGATGATGCATGGCCACCCCTAGGTTTAAGGTATTGATGTTCAACGATATCTTCAAGATTGTTTTATAAGCTCCCGCAAAGACTCCCCCCTCTTTACATATGTTTCCTAAGGCTAAGAAGGTGAGACAGTGAGGCTTGCTAGTGGAAAACTAGATACTGAAACATGTAGTCAACGTTTCAAAACAATCAACAAAACTAGGAGAAGTCACGTGGACCAGCTAATTGTAAGGCCTTTCAAAGATGTCGGGAAGACACGACAAAATTTTGCATCTTTTGAAATGTACAGTCTTAATTGGGTGGTGAAGATATTGATGTGCTCCTCTAGATCGGTAATGCCATCGTATTGGTTCATGGCTAATCCCTTCCATCGTGGTGGGAGCTCGACATCAAGGTTCCATCCACGAAAAGATGGCGTCTAGATGCCTCCATCCTCATACCAGTTTGATTGGTATTGGTTTGAGCCTTGGACCCCTCTCGACCTTATGTCTCTTCCATTCTTCTTCGCCATGGGATCCCTTTCCTCTTTGGGATGATTACTCCACCTATCTTCGGATCCTCTGATTCTCTACCCTGAGGGCGTTAATCTCTTCTTCGCTTTTGCGCCTTAGTTCCTACACTTGTCGTTGCATTTCCTCTTGCATCTCTCACTTCATTTCTGCCATCATTGTGCTTTGGTTTGCTATTGTTCTTGTCGACACCATCTCTCTTAAGAATTACTCAGCCCCACGGTGGACGCCAAAATGTTTCTTGTATGGAACCGAGTTGCCTCAAGAGTTTTCTCTTCTCTACCTCTGCTCATCGGAATTCACCTCTAAGGTATTTCAGGGAAGTCTCCTATAGATGAGGTACTTGCAGGAACTCTGACGCTCAAGTCAGTGACACTTCGATATAGTGCATATAGTAAAGTTGAGTTAAGATTAGTCTATCTTATCTTTGGACCCTGAACATTATTTTATGTTACTTAGTTTTGGTCTTGGCTTCATTACCTTCAGGGCCATTTTCAATCTTTCATAAATACTAATAAACCTTATGAATACTTTACTATAACTGTCCAAGATCTGAATGCACCGTTATATTTCCATATCTCGCTTGAAATTCAGCGTTCCTGGTTGCATATCCCAACATTGGTTCAATGTGCATCTACCCATTATTGGGTTGAGATGTACTCGACCTCCATGAATCGAAATGTTCCTTTCCCTTCACTACACCAGTCACTCCTTCCATCACTCCCCTTACGCTAACAACATTGTTTTTTGATGTTTCACTAGGCCGATTGTATCCTGGGTCGACAATACCTTGGATCGTTTGTACCCTATTTTCCCCCTATGCTAGCAACATTGTTTTCTTATGTGCCGCTGGGCCGACTGTATCCTAGGTCAATTGTACCTTGGGTCGTTTGTACCCCTTTTTTCCCCTATTCTAATAACATTGTTTTCTCATGTACCATTAAGCTGAGTACATCTCGGCTTCCCTATACACCTATAAATGTCATATAGAAATGAGGATGAGTTATATTATAGAAAATACGAAAATAATATAACTTAGCATCCGGTATCCAAAGACTCATTTATGTATCTTAAGTTCTACATACTTTTATAATAATAAAACTTAACATTTAAAAAATAATAAAATATTGCACTAGTGTAAGAAAGGGTTTTGATACCTGTTGAACATAGTGTTTTAATTTTTTGAACCAAAACATATTAAGACAAAATAAAAAAGAAAATATCTTTTTGGCTTCGATTGCGAACTGAAGTATAAAATTATATATTATGTTTTGGTTCTCAGATACTTAAATCAATGCCTAATACTTTTAAAATTAGTATTGTCTCCTCTAATATTTCTTTTTTAAAAATACAATTTATTCATAAAACTTAAGAGCATTGAATATCTTGAATTAAATCTCAAACGACAAATTAACACTAATTCAATAACAATTTCAGATAAACAAATTTAAGCATGTATAATTATGAATTATTAAAAAAACAAATAATGCAAGTGACAAATTATGAACCTGGGAGCACAAAACAAATTGGAACCCAAAGTCTTGCAAATATTTGAAGTATTAAGTGACAAATTATGTTTACTGCGAAAAACCAACAAAAAGTAATTGCATTAGTGTTTCAAATTAAGATATTGAAGAAAAAAAACTTAGAACGAACCTTTCTCGCAATTCTCAAATGGGAAGAATATAGAGGTTGAGTTAAAGACATGGAAGAGAAGGGAAGAGATGAGAATTACGTTTGATGACGAAGATCGAAGCACCGACGGTCACGTTTACTATAATCGATTAAGCTTCATTCATTTGAAAATCAAAGCCTAAAAGTTGTTATTAAAATAACAAATAGTAAAATTCGATGACAATTTTAAAATTTTCATTAACATTTAGGTCTTGGTAGCACCCGAATATTCCTTATTAACCCAAAACCTAAAAGTCTCGACGGTTAAAATAATATTAGAAAAATAACATTTTTAAAATTTTATCAAACATATAGACTTTGGTTCTTTAAAAGTAAAAGTTTATAGACGTTTATGCTTTATTTTCGAAGGAACCCAAATCTATAAATTCGACATGTCACTACATTTTTATATGTTTTAGCCTTCTTAAAATTGAAACATATAAAACATTTTTAAAAGTTATTAAAACTGATAAAATTGAAAAGAAAAATAAAAGTAGAAGAATAATTAAAAGAAAATTTTCTAACGGAAAGACATCGATTTTTTTTTTTTTTTAAACAAAATAGAAAAACA
>Ga0099823_1005917_pt1 | contig 12280 bp, 7 predicted proteins | sample CowpearedBW_FD_76831 | JGI IMG/M metagenome (GOLD analysis project Ga0099823, IMG submission 76831) | Root nodule microbial communities of legume samples collected from California, USA - Cow pea red BW | ecosystem: Host-associated > Plants > Roots > Nodule | place: USA: California | collected... | reverse complement strand
TTTTCTTGTAGTGTTTTCCTTACCTAAAATTCTAGCTACTCCAACACAACTTCAATAAGTTCTAGTTTAACATAAGAAGCTCTCTTTTTCTTCAAAAAAAAAAAACACAAATACTCAAATTAAAGGTATCATTATGACCTTAAACTAGCATAGATTTATCTTTGTCCATAAAATCCCACATGCAACCATATATCCCTAGGCATTGCAAACCACCCACCATGTAATCAACTCAAGAAAAAAAGACAATGAGAAACTTAATCTAAACAAGATTTAGATGGGTAGATTCTTCTCCTCTTTGTTAACATCACTAGGACAAGCTTGAATTTTGAAAAAGATGAATGAATTGCTCTGAAACTTAGAGAAGGTAGATGAAATATGTTTCAGAAATATGGTGGGTTTTAGAAAATGAAGTTTGAATAGTTAAATTTTTTTATTTATATTTTGTTTTTACTTAATAATTAAAATATTCATACTTCACCTTATTTAAATAAATTATAATTTTATACAAATTTAACTCAATTCTTACATTCTCCAAAAAAAAAAAATCATCCTAAAAAAATTCACTTGCTGAAAAAGTGATAATGATAGGCTTCTCTCATGTCCTCCTCCAACATCCATATGGAATCATTAGACTTAACATCCTATAACATTTTTATTATATTGATGGTCCTCAATCTTGATTGGTTATTAAAAGACAAAGACTAGTTGACTTGCACATAATTCAACTCCAAAACATATCAGAGATGTACTTCCCCAACTAAGATACATGAAATGAGTTGTGCAAGTTTGCCAATTAAGAAGGCGAGACAATTTCATGACTGCTGATTGCATTGATTTATTTGATAATTTGATATGACCCAATGAACTTAGGAGATAACTAGAGGATTTCATGGCCCTTCGACATCCATGGTAGGTGTAACTCTAAAAACCACATGATTCCCAACTACAAAATTCAAATATTGTCTCCTTTGATCTGCATATGACTTTTGTTGACTCTAAGAGGCCTCATCATCTCTTGCATTGGTCGAAAATTCTCAATGGTTTGTGAAGTAATTATGGTTCGCTTCTTATCCATCTTGACATTAACACAAATGAGTTATGCACTTTCTTATACAAAGCATCCACTAGTGCAAAATAGACATATTAGAACAGAATATTAAAGTGGTTGAAAGGGAACCGATCTAAAACAAAACACGGTGGCAATTTTGTAAATAAAAGGAAGTATATTAGATCGGTTGTTTATTTAACCGATCTAATATTTACATATTAGATCGGTTACAAGGAGAACCGATCTAATATGTGACTATTAGATCGGTTAAATAAACAATCGATCTAATATCATTACGCGAAAACCCTATTTTTTTCGTGTTCTTCCTTTGCGCCTCCACTTCTCTTCTTCTCTTCGAGGAACTCTCATTTTTGCCACCATGGTTGCCGCTCATCATTAGGGTTTTGGATACGAAGCTTTCCGTTGCCATCATCGCGTCTAACTGTTGTTTTCATCTCTTCTTCCATTGTTGAAGCTCCACTTGACCTCCTTCGTTGGTATGCCGCTGCGCCATGTGTTGAAGCACCACTCCATCTCGCGCCGCACACTTTCAGCCCAGGTATTAGATCTAGCTTCACTCCTTCCGCAGAACCACACCCAAAAATCGTTCTATCTCTTTCGTTCTTGATTTGAGTTTTTTTGTTCTTTTTTGTTTCTTTCTTGTCAGATCTGTAGAGTCTTCTTCCCAACGACGTCACTATTATTCTTTGCACATATTTTCTTGATGAATTTGAAGTGTATTTGGGATCAAAGATCAAAGGCAAAGATGATGACAATTTGGAAACAGACATTGATGAACACCGCTGATGTTTCAAAAATGTTTTTTTTTTGGATATTAAATCGGTTGTTGCAGAACTGATCTAATATGTCTTCGACATATTACATCGGTGTATATTAGATTGGTTGTAGAACCGATTTAACATGTGCTTCAGAACCGATCTAATATACATATTTTGTACTAGTGATCATCCCAATACTAGTACGAAAATTGTTGTTGTAAGTGAACTTTACCAAGGACAGTATATGATCCCAACTTCTCAAGTAATTCAATGCATAAGTTCTCAACAAATTTTCTAATCATCCTTTATATTGACATTCTATTTGAGGAAGATATGAAAAATTCATTCACAACCAAGTTCCCAAAGCTTCATGCTAAGTCTTCCAAAACCTAAATGAAAACCTCAAATCCTACTTTGATATAATGTTGAAAGGAATTTCATGCAGTCTCACTATCTTTTTGATATATAATTGTGCAAATTTAGCCATGGAGATTATCAATCTCACTAGAAGAAAAAAAAGCGCTCTCTCTCAATTAATCTAATATCATTCGGATGGAATCATGTCTTCTCATTGATCATAGTAAGACAAATGTTAAGCAAGAAATAATTTTAATTTACATTCATAGATAAATAATCTCATTAGTGTTAACCAAAAAATAATATTATCAACGTCCCACTTATATAATCTAAAAAATAGTTCCATTGATATCAATAAAAAAAATCTCCATTAATATAAATTGAAAATAACTTTGCTAATATATCGGTCAAGAAAACCCTTGTTATGAAAGTAAAATTGAAGTACATTTTGATCAATCTAGTTGAAAAACAATTGTGAGTAACATAAATTGAAAATCATTTCAATTGATATCAACAAAAAAATAACCGTATCAACCTCTATTTCAAAGTCGACTTAAATTAACCAAAAAAATAGACTCATTTGCATGATACGAAAAGCCCTAACTGAGATCAAGAAAAGAATATCATGTCAATTGATCGAGGAAGCTTTTATTATCAATGGTGGATAAATAAACTTGACCTATGTTTTGAGTGAAAACAACCTTGAATGACATAATTTGAAAATAATACCAATTGACATTAATTGAATAAATTATGTTTGTCACTGGCTGTTAACTATTGTGATATGGACAAATTAAAGCTCTAACTATGTTAGTTAAGAAGTAACATTTACCTACATCAATACTAAAATAAACTCATATGACATCGATAAAAAAATAATATTAAGTTCATAACATCGTAGTATTATCTAAGTTGAGGATGTCCTGATTAAAAACAAGTCAACATGTTTCATTCAAAATTGAGTCAAACAAAAAACATAAAAAGAAAAGTCATTAATTTGAGAGATCATAAACTATGAAAATTTTGAAGTCCTTACTTTTTTAAAATATATTTTTAATTTCTTTAATTCTAAGTAATCTAGTTATTATTAAAAAAAATAGAATACTTTAAATTCTCTTAAACCACTCCATTCAAATGTCATATTACTTTTTATGAAATATTTCAACATTCTATAAAATATTTCATTAACTTGAAAAAAAATCCATCCTATAAATCCTTTAGAGGAGAGAAGAGAATATTATAAAAGACAATTACAAAAATAATAAGATTAAAGAGTGTGAAGTTGAACTTAAATTCTACTTAATTATTTTATATCGTCCTCTACTATACTTTCAAAATAATTTTATGTTGAGGGGGCATGCCCCCCAAAATTTTGTTTTTTTTTAAATTTATGTAGTTAAAAATTTTGAAATCTTTTAAATTACGTATACCCAAACATTTTAATTTTTTTTTAAATGATGTAGTTAAAATTTTTGAAAATTTTTAAATTATGTATAGTATTTTAAACTTTTTGAAATTATGTGTAATATACGAAGAATCAAAGAAAATTAAAATAATTTTTTTTATTTGATTTATAAATCATAATATTTAATATTAATTAATAACAAAATCTGAAATCAAATATAATAAAGAATAAAAAATTTTATTAAAATATTTTTTATTTGTCTTTTGAGTTTCTCATGTATTGTTCTCATCTTTCACTTTTACCTGTTTTTTATTTAAACAGTAAATGAATGGTTGTTCATTACAAAAAAACACTAATTACCAACAGTCATATTCCGTCAGTAAAGCACAATATCCGTCAGTAATTTAGTTTTACCGACAAAATTTTGACAGACAAATATCCGTCGGTAAAAGGTCAGTCTGTAATAGTTACCGATGAATTTTATGTCTGTCGGTAATTACCGACGGACTATTCCGTCGGTAATTACCGACGGACATAAATCCATCGGTAAAGATTATCGAAGAAGATTTCGTCGGTAATTCCTTCAGAAATGGACTCATGAAAATGTTGTCTTGTGCACATTACCGATGGATATATCCGTCGGTAAATCCTTCGATTAGAAAAGACAGCACTGCAGAGTCATTTGTATAGTTCGATTTACCACACCAATTTAACTAATCAGACCTGTTAATTCAACACAATCAGACCTGTCAATTCAACACAATCAAACCTGCCAATTCAGTACAGACCTGTATATTTACAAATCACTCATATAGACTATATAAATTCATACAAGATGTCTAATAAGAAACTTCCAAATTCAATATAAACAATAAAACATAACCTCTGGTGCACAACACAATGTCAAATGTACACTAACTTTAAACATAAATGTCAGAAGTCATAAACTCTAATAATCTACATAGTCATTAGAATCAGCAGGGTCTTCAGGGTCTAGAATTGGGTTGGGCTGCACTTGGCTGGGGTGCACTTGGCCGGGCTGCTCAATGCTTGGTTGGATTGTTGTAGGTTGTGCAGGTGCATGCTATTGCTAAGACTGTGTTAGGTTGGATACAACCTATCGAAGGACTTGTTGGTCAGGAGGTAGAAGTGTGAGGAGTATGTTCTGAAATTGACCCTTCAATTCTGCATAAGCCTGATCATTTTCTTGCAATCGTTGATCAGTTGCTTTTAGTTTTTCATCAGTTTCTTGTAGTCGTTGTTTGAGGAAGGTAACTTCTTCAGCACTGGAAGTGGATGCAGTAGATTGGGGCTTCATGCCACTGCTTCCACCTACAAGTTGTCTTATCCCATATATTCTTCCTTTATTCTTACCCCCGACAACCTCAACCCAACACTTTGTCCTAATCATATCATCTGCAGCAGGATCATCAATGATATCTTCTGATCCACCAGCACATGAGCCTTGTTTAGATCTGACCTGTGAAAGTCTATTCTCAAATTGTTCTTATATTAAATAAAATAATGAGAAGTTAGTTAAATAAGATAAAAATTAAAGTTTTGTTATAATAAATTTGAAGTGTTTGCTTACAATGTCCTCCGAGATCTTTCATCAACAAACTGGTCAGTTCCTTTGCGCATATGAGTTTGTTGAAACACCTCATCAATATAAGCAGCTCGTCCTAGCTCCTTTGCCAGTAACCAAAAAAATACATATACAAAAATTCTAAAAATGATACAATTCCAATAACTTAAGAATGGAGGTTTGTTTACCATACGAATGACATGCTCATGGGTGGTAATGGAACCCCCAGTGTGTAGGCTTCCACCCTTTTCGGAACCTCAGTTCCTTTGGGTTGTCACATACTTATTGTGGTACGCAGGAGAATTCCAATGTGCTAGCAAATTATTCCAAACATCATCTCCAAGCCAGTAAGGCCGTTGACCTGCATTTCTAGCCTCTCTAAACATCTCAGATAGTCTATGAGATGCTTTATTGTGAAAAATTTTATGAATTTCTGCTTCATGCTCAGGTTTCCACTACACCTTCCTCTATGACAATGAATAAAGTGCAAATTACCAATAATAGTGAAAAGACAGTTCAATGTTAACCTACATAAGGAATGAGAAGAGAATAAGTGTGATGATGTGTTACCTTAAAACGTTGCCAAAAATGTTCTTTGTCTACTGAAGGTATTGCTCCCCATGACAGCCAAGCTGTCATAAATTGTTGCTTAATAGACCGTGTGATGGCCTGGGAAGCAACTCTAAAAGGAAGAAACCTGCATATTCATTAAACAAAAGTCATACAAAAGAACACAAGTTGTAATGAAATAAATTTTTAACTTGATAGAAATGAACTACAAATTGTCAAAATGAGCTAAGACATCCCAAATCAGTAAATGAAATATGAAGCAATGGAACAAACACATTGTAAGTGATATGTGAATGATGAAAACTAAGTTAAAAATCAGATACAAGGACAAAGTTGTCTGCTCGGGTTAAACAATGGGAATTGCAAGCATTAAACCTCTAATCATTTGGTACAATATTAAGGACATACCAAAAACTTCTAATATTAGAGGAGAGATGCTTATAAACAGTTCTATATCTCTAAAAGTATCATATTTATGATCAAAATTTCATTTATCAATTGCTAAATATAATATTTCTGCTAAAAAGGGAAATCACGAAAGCTATTAGCTTTATTTGCTGTATTGGGAGCCAAGGAACGATATGTCAGAATCAAACAAAATCACGAAAGCACAAAACATCATTTTCCTAATACAACAGAATCAAACAAAATCAAGGGATGCAATTGTTTGGGTAAATTGAAGCACAAAGATATCATTCTCCTAATACTCTGACAACCACCAAAACACACATTGTTTGGGTAAATCGAAGCAATTCGTACCTCTCCTCCTCGACGGAGTGGCAGTGACACCGAAAGACCTCCTCCTTGACGGACGGTGCTTCCACTACACACGGCGGCGTCCCTCCACGACAGAACTGAAACTTCCGCTACCCACGACGGCGAGCTTCCGTAGCGAGACTCAGGCGACGAACCTCACGACAGGCGACGAACCACGACTCCGATCGGACTCGCTGGGCAGTGGAGAAGGCAAGGTTGTTGATTGGCACAGTGAGGGGCAGTGGACCGGACTCGCACGCGAAGAGAGCAGAGAAGAGAAGTGGGAAATGAAAACAGGAAAGAAGAATCCCAATTCTTAATTCTGATTTCATTGACTACATTACCGATGGCACAGATCCGTCGGTAATCCGTTGGTGCACTAAAAAAGGATATTATCGATGGCTCAGATCCGTCGGTAAATTACCAAATGAGCATCCGTCGGTAAACACATTCAACAATCTGTATCCGTCGTAATATATCCGTCGGTAATTAACGTTTTTCTGGTAGTGGTTCTACTCTCATCTCTTATATGTTCTCTTTCCTTCTTGAATTTTTTTTTGTCTCATTTAATAGTAAAATATTAGTTTAATAATTAACATTATTTTTTATCTTACGAACTTTTTGTATATTCAATTTTATGAATATAGAAGAAAAAAATATTGCACTATGTGTTTTTTTATAACCGATTTTTAATTGTAGCTTGATTATCTTGAATTTTTATTTTAGTATTTACATCTCAATTTTTTATTAGATTATGACAAATTATTTTTTAGTCTTAATCTTAAAAAGAATATATTAATGAAGAATAAAAGAACAAATTCATATTTTAAAAGTAATAAAAAGGGAAACTATCCGTAAAGATGAGAACAGTACAAATTCAACACTTTCACATATATTTTGAACTATGATACTAATGACCCAATTGTCCAATTATAAAAGATTTTTCTTAAAGTTCAAAGAATTACAGGTAAGTTATTACTATAATAGAAAAATTATTTTTTGTAACGAATAGTATCAAAACAATATTGTTGAATAAAGATGGAAGGTGATTTTTTTGCTGACAATATGTTTATTTTCATTGAAAAAGAAATAGCTAGAAATTTTAGTTCTGATTCAATTATTGATGAGTTCAAGAATATGAAAGAACAAATGACAATAATTATGATTTCTTTTTATAGTTATGATTATACTAAATTATGTATTCATTATCTTTGTCTTAGTGACAATAATTAAATATATAAATTTTGATTGTATTATTTTGGCTACCCCTAAAATATTAATCAAGATCCGCGACGATCTCTCTAGGTATTATCCAAATATATAATCATTTTGACGAAGAATCTCCATATTGACTGGGTACGGGTATGAGTATAGGTAATACTCAATTTTTTCAATTGAATATGAAGACGATGATGAGTATGCACATACCCATCCTATTCTCATTTCCATACTCGTCGTAATACTCATCTTATCATTTATACATTTGTTTTTTCTTAGTGTGATTTTGTTGAATGGAACATCAAATTATTTCTAAGACACACATTTGGTTATTTTTACTTCTTTTTAATATATTTATTTATTGTTTATTTTTATCATGTAAAATATTGTTTTGATGATTTTTTTATATGATTTTTTCTAATTGATTATCATAGGGTTAAATATGTTTTTAGCCCCTTAACTTTCACTAAAAATTGGAATTAGTCTATCTTCAAAAGTTTGACCCAATTTAGTCCCTCAACTTTAGAAATGCATGTATTTAGTCCTTTTAGTCATGAATTTAGTCCTTTTAACAATTTTTTTTAAAGTTTATTTGACCTTTCAAACATGTTTATTAGCTAGTATTGAAGCGAAAATGTGTCAACGGTATAAATAACTCAAATACTATCATGAAACGTGTTTGAAACATCAAATGAACTTAACAAAATTTGGTTAAAATGACTAAATTCACACATTTTTAAAGTTGGGGCACTAAATTGGACAAAAGTTTTAAAGAGAAACTAAATCCAATTTTTACTCAAGGGTAAGGCATCAAAAATATATTTAACCAATTATCATAAGTGTAATTTTATCACCATAATTGTATAAAAATATTTTATTTACCATAATATAATAACTTAATATCATTGTCATGAATCTTATTTATCACCATCCAACATAGATTAAAGTTCAAAAGATAAAAGATATATGCTAAATTTTAGTTATTATTAGTCTAATTTTTGTTTTTTTTTTATGATTTCATTCGAGTGAGTGATGTATATAATTTTTGTTAGTGTGTGAAAGAAAATATTCCATTAGAATTAAAAAAAGTAAAAATCATTAAAAAATATACTACTATAAAGATATTTGTTTTTAATTACTTGATATTAAAATAATAAAAAATGGGTACGAACTTACCTGATGGGAATGATATGAGAAAAAAATAGATGAAAATAAATTCTTTTTTACAAAATGAGGATAAGATAACGAAGTTCCTCAATATAATTATCATCCTAATTCTACACTTCCAAAATATATTAATATATATTGATTTTAATATTTTAAAATATATTAAAATTTTATTTAATATATCAAAATAAATATATTTTTATATTGAAATTGAGAGTAAATTTCTATATATGATTAAATGCACCATAATCACATATTCATATCATTCCCCAGTAATCTGTATGATGGCGTCTGTATATAATACATCTATCAATAGATTGTTATGAACGGTTAAAATCAGTGGTCACCTTAAACCTCATCTTTAACTACTCCCCTAAAACTTCGCTACTTTATTATTCAAACAATTAATCATACCTCGTAATAAAGAATTACATTTATTGCAGGAATAAATTAAGATGTCTTTTAAATATACTGTTTGACTTCTTCGAACTAAATTACATTGTTACATAAATACATGTTGTAAAAGAGACGCTAAAGTTCAAGTATAATTAAAGTCTACACTAAACAAACTATTTTAGATTATTTGATTGAAAAATGAAATGATAATACACAGATACACGAAAAATTAAAATTTTGAAACCATATCCAAAGAGGATTGGAGAAATTTGAATCCATATCCAAAGAGGCAAATAGTGTTTGAGATTAAGGTTTTCCACCAATAAGCAATTTATGTGTGATATAATAAACATGAATAGTGGTATGAAAAAAAAAAGAATAAAAAATAAGCGAGGTAAGTGGATTTAGGCCGTGGAAGACAAGGATCGAGAATTAAGAGTGGCGAGGGAGAAAACAGAGAAGCGGAAAAAGTGTATGGAACTGCCATTAATGAGTTCTTTGTTTGTTTCCTCTCCAACACTTGCTTATTAAGCTCCGTCACCCTCTGCGATCTCACCCTTCAGACCATAATTCTCAACCTCCCAAAATGGATTTCGAGGACCATGACGAAGCTCAGCTGGGGATGCCCGGACCCACCTATGATCACTCGCCGTTCAACCCCTGCCGAGTCAAAATGCCAACTCACACCGCCCAGGAAGACCCGCTGCCGCCGGCGGCCACTCCACCACCCACCGTCAACCGAAACAGCGCCAGGGGAAAGTACAAGGAGTGCCTCAAGAACCACGCCGTCGGAATCGGCGGCCACGCGCTCGACGGCTGCGGCGAGTTCATGGCGGCGGGCGCCGAGGGTACCCTGGATGCCCTCAAATGCGCTGCCTGCAACTGCCACCGCAACTTCCACCGGAAGGACCCGTCGGAGAGCTCCTTCCTAGTGCCCTTCCAGCAGCGCCGCCACCAGCCGCCGCCGCAGTTCGCGGCGGCCTACTACCGGGCCCCGGCGGGGTACTTGCAGGTGGCGGGGCCGCATCGTGGAGGCCTTGCCACGCTGGCACTCCCGTCCACGTCAGGTGCGGGCGGTGGGGCCCAGAGCCCGAGGGAGGACCAGGAAGATGTGTCGGACCCAAGTGGTGGTGGTAGCGGGTCCAACAAGAAGAGGTTCAGAACCAAGTTCACTCTGGAACAGAAAGACAAGATGCTCGCTTTCGCTGAAAAACTGGGTTGGAGGATTCAGAAGCACGACGAGAGTGTCGTGCAGGAGTTCTGTTCCCAAACTGGTGTTCCGCGTCACGTCCTCAAGGTTTGGATGCATAACAACAAGCACACCCTTGGTAAGAAGCCCTAGAACAAATATAAATCAACACCCCCGTCTCTCTCTCTCTTTCTCTCTCTATGTCCTACCCTTTCCCTCTCTCTCTCTATATATCTATATCTACATATATGTATGTTCCTATATATCTAGTTACCATCACAACCACCATTCCAAGCTGGAAGCTCAACGTTGAAGCTCGGAAATTGCGTTGCTGAGTGTCTTACAAGTCCGCTAGCTCTAGCTCATCAGGATCATAGTTCTTAGGGTTTTTGCTTTTCTTTTGGTTTCAACTTGTTTAATTTTCTTATGACATTGGAGAAGGACGGGGGTATTTTCCTTATTCCCTTTGCAAAGTATATTAGTAATTAATGTTTTGAGTTACATTCTAATTGGAGCAGCATTGTTATTAGTGGTTATATGTTTTATGGTCAGTGGTTTTTGTTTGTGCATGTTTGTGTTGCTTTGAAGAATGTGTGGGGTGGAAGCGTTTTTGGTAATTGTATTGCGTTGGTGAGGGATGATGGAGTGCATGAATGATGGCGACGATGACGAAGGTGAACATTGGTTTTGTTTTGTGGAGTGTGAATCTGGTATCCTAAGACAGATGTTGGAAGGAGGAAGTTTCTCGGTACCATCAATGCCTTCTCTCACCTGCATTTTCCGTTTTACATGTCTTTCTATACGTCTTGGCTCTCTTCTGCTAACTGCAAAGTGCGCTAAGCTTTTCAGCTCCTCCCACGCACTGAAAAAAGTTTCTCAATCCACTGCCTGCAACCTTCATGCATTTCCTTTCGTTATTTCCGTTGTTTTCGCCAGCTTTTGTTCTTTTCTTCCATCCCTTATGCATAAAGGAATTAAGCTACTTAATATTATTATTATAAATGTGCTGTGTTTCTGTCCCCTACACTGGACTCTATTCTTTTGAGCTTCTCTGTTCACTATTTACCAAGTGAAAAAACATTCACCTCTCCACCAATTCAGACACTCTATTTTCTCTCCGTCGTTCAACTTAAAATAAACAATATTCAAAATCTCACTCACCCGTTCTTCATTCAACAACCATAAATGCGTTGAATGTGCGAAAATGAGTTGACGCTAGCTAGATGGAGAGAGTACTATTAATAGAGAGACACAACTTTTTTGTGCCACTCTTGAATCCAACAACCACTATTGAGGGATAATCTTGACATTCTGACACAAACACTAACTGTAATAAATATGGTGAAGTGTTAGTAATTAGGAGAATGTGATTAGTTAGGGTAACGATAGAGAAAGATGGTTAATTTGGTAATTGTTTGTTGTTGTTGATGTTTTTGAAGTATAGTATAGGAGGAAAAATGGTGTTTGTTGTTGAGGAGTGGAAAGTGTTTGGTTGTTTTGGGGGCTTAAGCATGAGTTAAAGCTGCGTGGTTGATATCTGTGGTCCACTGTCCACTATGGCACTATGTAATGAAAACCTTGGTCATAGTTTAGGCTTATCAGACAGTGAGAAAAGACTTTATATAGCCTTATACCCCTCCCATATGCAGACATGTTTATGACTTTTGTCTATATGCTCCCTTCGCCGATTCTATTACTGCACAACCACATGATTTCTCGATTCTCACTCTCTTATCTCTCTCAAAATCACAACACCATGCTTCCATTCATCTCAAAAACCCTTTTTTTTTTTTTTTTTTTTTATTTTTTT
>Ga0099823_1005916_pt1 | contig 12281 bp, 5 predicted proteins | sample CowpearedBW_FD_76831 | JGI IMG/M metagenome (GOLD analysis project Ga0099823, IMG submission 76831) | Root nodule microbial communities of legume samples collected from California, USA - Cow pea red BW | ecosystem: Host-associated > Plants > Roots > Nodule | place: USA: California | collected... | reverse complement strand
ATTATTATTATTATTATTATTATTATTATTATTATTATTATTATTATATATATATATATATATATATATATATATAGTTGAGAATACTATTATCATACAAATTGAAAAAAAAATTATCAAGGAGAGAGCACTCTTCACAATGGTAATTGAATGTTAATAAGGTCATAAAAGTAAATTTAGTAGAAATCGTTACAATTCTTTTCGTTTGTGAAGGGATGAAATTTGACTATTTAATCACAAATACATCGCTCTAAATCTGTTCAAATCTTGTTATGCGAACATCTCTAAATCTGTTCAAATCTTGTTATGCAAACATGAGAAAAGTGAAAATTTCATCGTCACAAATCTGCATATTTACAAAATCTGCGCATACGAACACAACGTTAAAGTTGGAATGAATAGAGAAACAACGGTGGTTTAAAAAATGTTATTAACGTGTTAAACGTTGTTAGCGTAAAGAAGATTTCCGGCACCAAAGAGATTACACGACTAGCACTTTTCCAGAAGTCACAAACATATAAGCTTATATATAGATGACTCATCATAATTACCATGTCAGAGACTAACACCAGAACAAAAATAATCTACCATGAGTCAAAGTAAAACATGACATTTGAAGAAGTGAAAACTGTTTTAAGTCTTCAATGAAATAAAACTAGTATATGCTGAAAAAAATTTATATATTTCTGCTGTCAGCAATTTTCTTTGGTACTACCATCCGAGACTCTCGCTAAAAAGTGTACTTCTAAGGAAATAGTAACCTTGGAAGGCCACAGGTTCAATAGATAAAAAGGTCGATAATGCAAAATGGTGTAAATGGAATCATTAGAAAGAATAAGATCGAATAACACATTTACATGATTGATGACCGAATAAAATGGAAACTGAACTTCAAATCGACAACCCAATTTATAAGTAGATCAAAGCATTTATAAGTAGAACAAAGCGACCAACATATGACCTTTATCTATATCTATAACTATATTACATACAAACTCATGCCATCATTAGGATCTTTCCTCATATAATCTCAAGCTTGAAATAACATGATAAAGGGCATCGGAGAATGGTGCCTATTTCCCACAATTGAACCCATGACACACAGATAGGACTATTATAAGGATCAGTGCTATCAAAATTCCCAGGACAATTAGCTTTATCTTCATGTTTTGTAGCCACATTTTTCGACGGATTCTGGTTCCAGAAGTCCTGAAATCCTGTGCCTGAAAAAAATATATTTTTCTTCAAAATGGTAGAACATAAATTTGTACAACCACATCCATATCAGAGCCAAACAAAAAATGAAAGCATATAGAAATCAGGGTTCGAGACTTTTCTTTGATTTTTTGGCATGTGGAGAGAGAGAAGAGAACGGAAAGTGGAATATATACAAATCATTTTTTAAAAAATAAAAGTGGAAGTAACTAGATAGTCTGAAACAATGAAGACACCAAAACTGAGGAATCTCCTTTCAATATTTAGAAATATGCTACAGTTAGCATTCGCTTTAAGAGATGATTACTCCACAAAAAGAAATAAATCTCCTTTCACATACATACTTCATAAACACAGTACACACTAACCTGGTTATGAAGGTTCTCTGTCTTATCCACAAGAAGCTCTATTTTTTCACCCCTGTCCAGAACCTACATTAAATTATAAATGTCAGTATAATTTGATCAAATGCCCTTATATATCAGTCTTATTGATCCAATTATATTAAAAGGCCAGACAAAAATTGGAAAGTCAATTTTCTTCTATCAATAAGTACAACTGCAATAATGTTGTCTTGGCATAGGTTGATAATAACGAACATTTTAAACACAGGTTGACAAGGTGCAGTAGTCCTAGGAAAGATATAATTTTGAAAATCACAGTGCACAAGCATATCAAACAAAAATGAGATAGGCCGGCATCGAAATTTGCCGGTTAAACAACGGAAAAAGAGAGAACATTAAAATGGTTATATAGAAACATCAGAAATAAAGTGGTATCCATTATTAAAATAAATAAAAAAGACATACAAAAAAATGAGATAGGCCGGCATCCCGCTAAACAACAAAAAAAGAGAGAATATTAAATAGTTAAGATATAAACATCAGAAATAAAATGGCTTATATTAGTAAAATAAATAGAAAAGATGACCGCTCATGTATGTCAAACCCATTTTAATATATACATTTCTGCAGAAAGCTTCTGCTAAGATTCAAAGAGAAGATACAACAAGGAACATGAAATGAACAAGCAACTGCGACCAGTGAATTTATGATGATGAAGTCAGAGAATACAAGAGGAAAGCTGCGTACAATGACACCTCCCCCTATACATTTGGGAAGGAGCGCTTTGGAACTGGAGTACGTTAGCTTTAGCGTATATAAGGTAAATTTATCTTGGCTTTCTTTGAAATTTCAAATGCTTTTATTGCATCTTAGTTGTGATAATCTTACTTCTGCGGTTGCAATAGTTAAAATTTGTTTGAATTTATGCATCGCATAATATGGGTACCCAAAACTATTTTACTAGTACTTCACACACGCCGTATTTTTAGGTTTTCAGTAAACCCCCAAATAGCGGTATTTCTTTTCTAACCACCAGGATCAGACCTTAAAGTCACTTACATCACAATATAATAGCAAAAGGTAATAATGGGGTATGAGAAAAAAAAAAAACTTAAAATTAATCCAACTGCCCCAGGAATAGAAGGAAAGAACCCTTCCGATTGTCAAAGAATTCAAATATTGCGAACCACCTGATCCCAAAATGAAATAGGCTTACGATTGCAATTTCAAAGAAACACACAAGTAAGGGACCACAATACAATTCGATAACGAGAGAAGCAAAATATGAGCATCAAAATTCAAATCATAGTTGTCAATCCATAGAGCAGTGCAGAGCAGCCATTTAAAAGCTGGCCATACTCAAAATATAGCAAATAGTCTTAATACAATGCAAATAAGCACAATAATGCTCAAAACTCATTAGAAAAAAAAAACTTCAAAACCTAAAGTATGGCCGCAGTAAACAGGATGGAAATATACACAAAAGGCAATGAATACAATGCATAAAATTTATATTATAATAGGAAAACAAATAAATTAAGACATGGATAAATGCAACAGGGAGCTGGACTGGACAACATTGTCCAAGCCTAGAAATAATTAGAATTGAAATTAAAAAGTGTCATCAAAATACTTCATTTAGGCCAAGGCTAATGGTGAGCAATAAATGCCGGACAAGTAATCGAGTAACATAGAACAAAGAAATCAGACAACTAGAGCTACTTTTGTCAAACAGGTTAAGATTTGTGTCAAGTAACACAATGAACAGAGCAGAGACACATACCACAAGGAACTGAACAGAGAAGTACTGGGTGGCTAGAATTGACTGAAAAAAAAATGAGAGAAACGCCCAGATTTGGCTGCCTGACAATTGAAAGGTATTTGCCAGAATTTAAAAAACAGGTAGAAAGCCTAATTTTCTTTGAATGAACCAGGATTTCTAGCTTCAAAATCATTAAATGCAAAAAAGATTGAGAAAGTCCACAGAATGGAGCTAGAATAACCATATGTTTGCACAAAATAGGCTTTTCAGTCCAGCTTAGAGGGGTGACCATGAAGGCACGACCCCTGCCACTACACACAGTGCAAAAACATGATACGACGGAACTACTGCTGCACTAGGTGCCATGACATGTCGCTACAGTATTAACTATGGATTATCAGAGAAATAGGTATCACTATAACACCTGCTATTAAGTAATTTAGCCTGCTAATGCATAAGGCACTGTATGTATCTATCTCAATGCTCCGTACATCTTTTAACTAATTTTAGCTTATTTATGAAAATGGTGCAGTTTTGGTTTGATTTTATGCAAATGGGTACTTGGAAAAAAAAAATTACAAGAATGGGTAAGTAGGGAGGCAAGGGACGACTTTAAAAAAGAAGTCACGAGATTTTTTTTATTACTAAGTTGTGCTTGGAAGCACAACTTTGGCTTGAAATTTTTTTTTTTTGGTCAAAGCTGAAGGCGTGCTTAAAAAGATTACTTTAAAATAGAAGTCACGAGATTTTTTTATGAAGTTGTGCTCACAACTTTAGCTTGAAAGTTTTTTTTTGTCAAAACTGAAGACGTGCTTAAAAAGATTTTCAGTGTGTTTACATTTCTTTTGTTGTTTGGGTTGAATTCGTGCAAACATAGACGTTAAGATTTTTTCGTTGAAATCATGCCCCTGGGGCTATTTCTCTCTCTTTTTTTTTTTAATTTCTGATTACATTTTAAAAATATATTTAATGTATATTTGTGATTTGTATTTGAGATGATTTAATTTTTCAAATTTAATTGTGAATAAATTTTTAAATTTTTTAAAGTCATCCCTTCACAACTTACGCATTCTTGTAATTTTTCCAAAAGTACCCATTTACATATAATAAAACCAAAACTGCACCATTGTCGTAAATAAGTAACTAATTTTCCGATAGTTTTTTACAGCTACTATAGATATGTCTACTGTCATGTTCTGCTACAGTCTGCATTGGAATACAATAAGTTAGAGCAAGGTTATCTGCCTAATTAGGTTCTATACAGGACTACTCAGTAGTTACATGTTTCACATAAATATATGAGTTCTCGCCTTATTTTCTCATAGTTTTCTCGCACTTTCTATCATTTTCCTTTCCCAATTTTTGGTCTTTAAAATAATTAAATTAGCCTCATTACTTCTAGCTGACCTCAAAGATCTGATGGACAGACTGAACATTCAAAGTAAAACTGCTCCTCTAACAAAGACTGGTCAGTGGTGACCATTAGCAAATTGAAAGACAACATTATCTTCTCTCAACCTACTCTAATACCCTTGATTCCTGTCAAGTATCAACAGCTGTTAAAAACTTATGGCTTACTACTGAGGAGACAAGTAGGTGGAAAGGTCCCTTACCTAACTCCCCACAGCTCAATAGCAACCAACTTTTTTCTTCTAAATGAAGAACCGGAACTCACTTGACCATAAGCCTTTTACACAATCCAACAATTAGACAAGATTGCATTTTCTTTTATCCTAACGTCATCTACCACTTTTATTCTCTATCAAAACACAGCCTTATATCAGTCTTCTTGCAAGACAGCACTCAGTTTTATAAATGCTTTCTTGTAAACCTTATTTTATTGTAGCAGGGCTCAGCCTATTAAAACCATTACAGATTATAAAAGCTAGACAGCAGACAGAAAACATGGGAAAGGGTTTCAACATAAAAATGAAAATGGAGAACTTATTGGTTTCCGATTAATGTTCGAACTACCCTGCCTTGGCCTCTTTTTGCCAATTATGAAACCTAGCTACTTGAAGATTACAATAAACAACCTCAGTTTCTTTCTAGTTGTATGTCACATATACAAAAAATTACTGTTTAAGGGAGAAGAAGATTTGATAATCACTTTCAGATCCCAAATGTAATAAAGACAATTTCTACATACAATTATGTCAGATCAGTATCCAATTTGCCTAAGCTTGATCCGAACAAATATCAATGCTTCACAAGCACAATCCATGAACTTCATACAAAATACTCTCGTGTTCAGTTTTGCAGAGATCCACTCAATGTTGTTGTCTTATTTATTCTAGGAATTTAAACATTCACCGTAATTTTTATTGATTGGAAAAAATTATTTTTGTACCCACCGATCTCTTCAGTTTACTACCATCTTAAATTAGTGCAATTAAGTAGTTCATGTGTACCTTTTCAATATTCTCCATCATGACACCTTTAACTTCAGAAACCTGAGCTTTCACCTTCGCAAGTTTGTTGACCTCTTCGGGATGATCAACACAGTACTGCATATGTTCCTTCAACTTTGGCCTGGGCAGAAACTTTAACACATTAGCTAAAACAACAATATAAATCCACTGCCATATACTTTAAAAGCTTAGAACAGAAACATAATACCCAAATTCCTTGTTAAGGCTGTTCGCAGGAGCTGTGGCGGCCCTTCCTCCACCATATTTTGACACAAAATCATCTTTGACACGCTCTAAAAAAGCCATGGGCACTTGCCTTCCAATTGATTCATCAGCAACAATAGAATATGCTACAAAATTCCAAAAGTATGACATTTCAGAACTACCAAACTTTTTAAGCTTCATCTATGCAAAGCAATATCAGCTAATAAAACTACAAAAAGAAATCCCAAAAAACAGAAACACAGCATGATTATCAATCTTAGATAACAGAGATTTGTGGCCAGAACCTCCAAAGACAATAGTAAGATAATGGATAATTGGATGACAGCCATTCTGAATCTTTTATAAAAATTAAATAATTTTACTTCACATATGCAGATGCTTGAAACAAAAATTTAAGATAAATTATAGTCTTGAGAACAATTCAATAATTATATTGTTATTTTTAATTTCGAATAATCCTTAGGATTCTATAAGACAGAAGTAGAAAACACTTCTTACAAAATAATTACCTGAAGAATGGAATTACAAATCTACTTTTTTAAAGTGGGATTGTTTTCACTGCTTCATGTGTTGAGTATCCCTAGACTTATGGAACTACGTCAGCTTGTCACATCATGTGTTACTTAACAATATATTAAACCATTTTGTATGCATTTTAAAGAATTTGGATACTCCCCTGATTATTGTTAATGGGAGCGGTCCTATTTAATAAATTTTAACCATTTATTATGGTTACTACTTAATATATACCGTTGAAATAAAAACTAACAAACTCACTAAACAAGGCACGCATGCTACCCAATCTTCTTTCATAAATTGGTTTTTATTTCAACAGTGGATTAAGTGAAAATTAAACATAGTAAATGGTTAGTGTTTCTTAAACAAGACCTCTCAATAACATAAAGTAAGAGAGTATCCAAATCCGTTTTAATATTATACCAAAAATATAATACATTATATACCCAGGTATTATTATTATAAATTATAACTAGAAGATGTGTTTCCTGTATCTTGGTTGGCTTCTGAATGCCGATATAAACTCTTTTAATATGCAATGGAGAACAAAATTCAAGAGTTAATTGTTATAAAAACCCTTAATGATAATTTACACCAAACTATAACAATTTATAAAGACAAATATTATGACAAATATTGTTATAAAACCTTTAATGATATTTATCTTATTTTTATGTTTATGCATTATATTAATAAATTAGCATCAGGGGAAATTTTATAATTTTAACATACATTCCCAAGAAAATATAATATGAACCAAACACATTTTAATCATTCCAAGGAATATAAAAAAAAAAATAGTCCCACGAACTTTAGTTATCAACCAAACACGTTTATTTAAAAATAAGCAGGCATGTTGGCCCAAAGGAATGTAATCCTAGGAATGAAATTACATAACTTGAAGTAAACTCAAAAAAATAAATAAAAAAAAAGGGTTTTGCGACGCCACAGCAGAAAAACGGAAGACTGTAGACAACACTTGCGTGAGACCGTGAGGAAAAAATACCAGCGTGGACACTGGATCGTGTTACAGATAACAAGCACAACGGAGGAATGGCAAATACCAGCGTGGAAACTGGATCGTGATCGTGTTACAGATAACAAGCACAACAGAGGAATGGCGTGCAGAATTTGGATCGGTTGGCTGCAACTATGTCAACTACCATTGCGTCAAAAAGATTGTGTAAAAACAGATAAGAATGTGAGTGATAACAGAAAAGAGTTTTGGCCGGAGGGATTTCGAACTCAACACACTACTGATGAAAATGAGTGATTTCCCACAGTAATCCTCCAAAAACAAAAACAGAAAATCCACAAATATTCACAATTCTAGGCCCGACATCTGCAAAACCAAAGCACTCCCTAATTCAACTATATTTGAGACCACCACAACCGTTATTCACACAGGAAAAACATCTAAGCTGAATAACCATTTCATTCCCCTAATAACTACAAAACACATTCCTAAAGCAGCACCTAATGAATATAATCCGCGTGTCTCTCGGCCTGTTCCCAATTTTTACGCACACGCATCAACACAAACCAGTTTCACCAAACGATCTAGAATAACATTCAGCACAGGCAACAATCACGAAGAACATCATCACAAAAACTGAAAGGAAACAAAAACACAGAAAAATAACATACTTTAGCCATTGTCGACGAGGTAATTGAAGGTGTGAGCGTCGCAGTTGTAGGTGAACTTGTTGTTAGTGGCAGGAAGCTTCTGAAGACACTGGAAGGCGATGGAGTTGAAGTTTCCGCTGAATTCAGTGTACTCCGCGAGAATCACCGTTCCACGAGACACGAACGCGTAGATCAGAGACTTCTGCCCCATGGATGAGAATCTAAATTGAGTGTTCGGTAGGGTTTTGGAGTTCGTTGCCGCAAGTGAGAGATCTGAGAACAGTTCCGCGGTGGTGATTTTGTCACGCTTTTGCTCAGTCTAACATCCAAATCGAAATTCTTCTCTCACACAAACACACACGCTTTGTTTGGGATTTGTCCAGAGAGAGAAAGGAAGAGGCAAAGGAGAACAGAGAAAGAGAGTTTACCAAAGCGGTGAGAAAAAAAGAGGGAGAGAATGGTCATAGGGAGGTTTTAACTTTCTGTGAACCGGTTATTGCAACACATATCAGAACTCTATGTTGTAACTTTTTCTATTCTCCAATGGTTAACTTGCTTTCATTTGGTATTTTATCAAATAGTATCATTATTATTTTACTTTCTTTTTCATATTATTTTCATTATATTTTCTCAATTCTAATTCATTACATGCGATCACCCTGACATTTAATTATTAATCGAGGTGGTGACATTTGATGAGTATAACACAGAATGAGAAATAAATGCATTCGAAAGTGTAATACTGAATTATTGAATTATATGGAATTTTAAAATTAAAGAGGCTAAAGAAAATAATAATCAAATACTAGTGTCATATGAAATAGTATAACACATTGTTATTTTTTATTTAATATTATTATTAATTTATTACTAGTGTCATATGAAATTATTTTATTAATATTGTTTATTAGTAATTACTTGACATATTATTGTTATTATATATTTTATTGTTATATTAAATTATAATAAATTTAGGTATTTCTGATTAAATATTTTATGAATTGTTTGTTCTTCTATATAAAAAACTATACTTTCTGATTGTGTTTGTTAATATTAAAATACATGATTAATATAATGGGTAAAACTTTAAATACAACATCAATATACTCAAATTACAATATTTCTTAAAATAAACAAGAGTTGACAATATATATCACTTGAAAATAAACAATAATTATGAAAACAAATGAAAGTTGCAATAACGTAAAATTAATTATTTGTAGTTATTTTAATAATATTATTATTACTTTCTGGATTTTTTTTATTATAAATGAATTTTTGGATTTTTATTATTACAAATTAATAATTGGATGTGATTTTGTAATAAATATCTACAAAGCTATTACAAACAATAAAAAATTAAAATGTTTGATTAAATATATTCCAAAAAAAAAAACAGAATCAGCCTAAATATAATATTAGATATTGTAAAATATTAGTTATTATATTATGATTTTATATTAACACGAATTAATCTTTAAAATTATATAAATTTCAACCTAATACCACTTTGAAACTCATCAAAACTACCATAATTTAAATAGTCTTTTAATCATTGAGATGAAACGATGAAAGGTGTCATTGACCTTATCTAAAGTCTATAAATTTCAGATAAGCATCTTTGAAAATGAAAAGACGGTAAAGTTAGGTCACCCAATTGAATATTTAAAGTGTACAAGTTATACAAATATCCATCAACATGAATATTTCATTTCACTGATTAACATAGCTAATAACGTGACCAAACTAAATTAATTGATTAATAATTAAATAATTTTTGCTGAAAAATATTAATGTTAATCTATAGCATAGATTAGTAAGTTAACAGCTTTTGGATTTTAAATAAGTTTACAGAAATCCTTCTCAACAAAAATTCATAAAAATACTTTGGACAACATAATTTATATAAAATTTTATAAGAATTTATCGAGAATATTACTTAATATCTTTTTTTATTTAAATTAGTTTTTAGAAAATATTTCAGTTTTAGACATTTGTTTCAGTTTTAAAAATTAGTTATTATTTTATATCAGGAGTGAGATATTCTAAATATTTTATATTTGATATTTGTTATATTTTGCTCTATGTATAGGGTATATCAATAAAATATTAAAACATGTTTTTCCGTATAACATATCACATATATCTCTCATATTTTCAAAAGTCCTAAAAATTCCAACAAAATTGTACTCCATGTTTCATGATATCTTTTTTGGGACAATCATATTTTTAGTCTCTTGAAAACTTCACATCAAAGATTGAGTATTCTGATAAAATAATGCATCCATATAGTAAAAACAGACTAATTAAATATTAATATTATGTTTGGATAAGATAATTTGATTTAAATAAATTTATGTTAAAATAATTTGTTTAGTTAAAATAATTTGATATTAATTGAAAAATAATAAAAAAATTGGAATATATTTCAAATGAATAGTTTTAAATATCTTATAAAATACAAATATATATATATATATATATATATTCCTTTTATTTTTATTTTTATTTCACTAAGAAGGGTTGAGATGAGTTGATTGGATAAAGATTAAAATGAATAGGTTAAACTTAAAGTTGAGTCAAGTCATCGTAAGAAAAAGGTCAAACCAATTTGATACAGGACAAATGTTAAGGTGATTTAGCACATGGCGAAAATTTAGTAAAATTGACTTGAAGGTCAAGTAGATTCAACCACGGCGAAAATCAAACTAGTTCGCCCTAGGCCAAGGTTAAAATTAATCAACCTACCCTGAAGGTCGAACTAATTTAGATAGGCCGAATGTCGAGACAAGTAAGTTTAAGTCAATTGAGATTGAAAGTCAAGACAATTTGGTTTGAGTCTAAGGTCAAAATGAGGCAATCGAGCAAAAAATTAAGACGATTTTGCACAAGTCGAAGGTCAAGTCGGGTAGACTTAAGTCGAAGAACGAGATTAGTCAGCCCAAACTAGAGGTCGAGACAAGTCGGTCTATACCAAAGGTCAAGTCGTTTTAGTATGGGGCAAATGTCGAAATGAGTTGATACGGGTCGGAGGTTGAGACAAGTCAACCTGGGGTGAAGGTATATCTGAGTTAATCCGGATTGAAAACCGAGTTGAGTTAGCCTATGCCAAAGGTTGAAAAAAGTTGGCATGGGTCGAAGGTCGATACAAATCAGTCAGACCGAAGGTTGAAATTAGTTAGGCGGGTTGAAGGTCAAGACCAATTAGTTTAGGCTTAAGGTTAATATGTGTTGACCATGGCTGGAGATTGATACAAGTGTGCTCGGATTGAAGGTTTAGACGTGTCGGTTCAGGCTAAAGATCAAGATGAGTCATCACAAGTCGAAAGTAAAGACAAGTTAACTTAAGTTAAAAGTCAATATGAATAGTTTCAAATGAACTTAAACTCAAAACTGGATATAACCTGGCCATCCAAATATTTTTAAAATGTAAGTTTAACATGAAAGATAAATTAAATTGCTTTATTAAAATAGTTTTGAAATCTATAATATTTTAATTACTTTATTGAAACAAATTATTTAAAAATTTATTAAAAGAATAAGTTATATGTATTTTAAATATAATTTATTTCAATCTTTTGAAAGATTAAAATTACTTATGAGAACAAGATAAAATTTATTTTAAAAAAAAATCCATTATGTTAATCATTGGTTTTAAACTTAACTAGTAAGTTAAAAAATGTCACGAATTACTTATGTAATTTCAAATAAGTTTTTTTTTTTTTTTTTCCTGAAATTAAATAAATATGTACACTCTTTTAAACATTTTTTTACTTAATAATAAAACTCAGTTCATGTTTTAAAAAGTTTAAAGTTTAATCAGTAATAATTTCTTATAATGAAAACACAGAATCCAATAAATATTACATAATTGCAAATTATATAGTCATATGACATGTAATTTAAAATTTTACAATAAAAGGTCTGAAATTATACATTATTATTATTATTATATTGTTATTATTATCTTATTATTATTATTATCGGAAATTAAACAAATTTAGATCTGCGTGAAATATTCGACCTATAACATGTTATTGTTATGATTTTATTATTATGATATTGTTACGATATTGTTATAATTAAATAATATGTTAGAAATAATATTAAAAACTGGATTGCTACATCATATATATATATATATATATATATATATATATATATATATTTTATATAATTTTT
>Ga0099823_1005915_pt1 | contig 12281 bp, 4 predicted proteins | sample CowpearedBW_FD_76831 | JGI IMG/M metagenome (GOLD analysis project Ga0099823, IMG submission 76831) | Root nodule microbial communities of legume samples collected from California, USA - Cow pea red BW | ecosystem: Host-associated > Plants > Roots > Nodule | place: USA: California | collected... | reverse complement strand
TGCCAAAGTGCTATGAATATCGACAGTAACGGCTTCTTCAGACACATACTTTTTTTTTTAATTATTAAATTTAAAGTTCATTTTTTTTTTCTTTCAATTGATTTACTTTATAAAACAATTTAACCCCGTCAATTTTTTATATACAAATGTCTGTGCCTTTCCCAATGGTGTAATTGTAACACTAGTTCTTCGCTAAGTATATATTAATTTTTTTTTGAAAATCTTTTCTTACTTTGATGATAATAAGAATAAAAACAGGATAGAAATACACTCAATCAATTTATTATTAGAATAAATTCTGATATTATCATAAATAATATTCTTTGTAGTTTAAGTTAATTTTATAAAATTTATCTTACAAAGTAAATTTGAACTTATTTATGTATAATAATTTGATTATATAGTTAAATCTTTTACGCACTCAAATAAAGAAGAGGTGAAGATTAAAGAAGAGGTGAATCCATTTGAGAAATTTGAAGCCGAATGGAAGTTTGGCTCTGCCCGACATATGAATTAGGAAAAGGATTCGAAATGGAAGATTGGTTTGGGAAGCCTAAACCCTAAAATAAGAGAAACAAAAGAAAAGAAGGGCATGCAGGGGCCATTGCACCAAACCAACAGACACTTGGTCCCAATCCCATATGCTCTTCCTTTAAAACTATATTCTTTTTCATCAAAAACAAAATTATATAAATTCATATATACGTACATACCTTTGCTGCCAATTCTATTGGTTCCCAAATGCATCTTCACAATTAATAACAATTTCTTGGTAGTACGTCCAATTTCAATTTTATAAATCCAATTACACCAAAAAAATAATATAAATTTATGATTTTTCTTAAGTAGACTTCAAGCATAATTCAACCGTATCAAATCGACTAGTAAATATATCTTATCTCTAGTTGATGTCAAACTTCCAACATACTTACCTCACGTTGGGACATGTACATCTCGAGCGCGAGACTAGATATTAATAGTGATCCTATAGCATATAAGATGATACATCTAATAAACATCAAATCTCCTTAGAATATGTTATAGATAACTCTGATATCATCTTAATAAGTTGATTTTAAGTATAACTTAACATTACAAAACTAGTTCAGCTTATAAGTTGAGGTTTGTATCTTATATACTGTAAATCTAATCATTTTTTATATTGTTTTGCAAATGTTGTTTCTTTCTCACATTGAAGAGTGTCCTAAATTTCTTAAAAAAAGTTATACGTTAAAATTAATTTATATATAAACTAATTTGTAAATTCAATAATTCCCTCATTTTGTATAGTAAAAATCTTGTTTTATTAATTTATATATAAATTTTTTTATGAAAGTTAAATTTTTATTTTATTATTGTAAAATTTTTATGAAAATTTTTATTCAAATAAGTCCAATCAAATGTATATCAATTACCTCAACTTAAATACAGTTGAACTGAATATTTATGAGGAAAAGATTGTATAACTCTTTAGGAATCCGAAACATACTAAAGATTTCCACTCATATCTCATTTTGCGTTCCATTTTCACTTTCATATTTACAAGAGGTGCAAGTGATACTAACATAAGCCGTCATGTCAAGGTAATTTATGTCTACATACTAATACATTGTTTAAATGTATTGATTAAAAGTTTAATTATTTATGAATTATGTTAGGACTTATAAGATTGGTTTAGTGGTAAAATTAGGATGGAGGGTGAGAGAGGTAATGGGTTTAACTACCTCCATTAACAACTTAACAACTTGGAGATATAATGTTTCCTCCCTCTCTTTGGAAAGAGGAATGAGAAAGCTTGTGAGTTCAACTCCTCCCACTAACAACTAACATTGCCAATAAATAAATAAAAATTACGAATTATTTTTATTTATTCTAATTATATTACAAAAAAAAATTATCCTACATAATTAATATTTTTATTTGATGAATTTTTATCTATAGAAATAATTTCATATGCAAACCTAAATCTACTGATGAATTTTAGAATTTAAATCATCAACAACAAGATCTGCCTATAAATAAAAATTTGTCTTATAAACGAATGTTTTTGTTGGTGACACATCTGACAGTCAATTTTTTATGGCAAATTTTCGCCATGTTTGATGAATTTTTTTATATATTAAGGGGAGGTGGATGAGAAAAAGAAGAGAATAAGATGAAGAAGAAGAGAAAAAAGGAGGAGGAGGAGGTTGGAGTTGGTAGTGGCAGTGGAGACGTGGCGGCTGTGACACAGCTCGATGATCATGCAAAGGTGCAACCTTAGTGGCTATCAGAGTTAAAGGAGAAGGAGGTGGGGGGAGAAAAAGAGAAATAGGAGGAGGAGCTAGAGGTGACGACGATAAACACGACCACGGTGGACGCAAAGGCAGTGGAGATGTGGCTAGGAGGACGAGAGGAAAAAGAAGAAAAAAAAGAAAAAGAAGAGGAGGAAGAAGTAACCTAATTGTGAATTTTATCTATCAATTTTATCGACGGTTAGAATCTGTTGGTAATTACCGACATATATTTACAAAGAAATTTGTGGTCATTAGTAATATTGACGAATTTCGTAATCCATCAGTAGAATTTATTGACGACCACTTCACAAATGACTTTTTGATTGTCAGTAATTTATTGATTTACTGGCAAAATTTTGTTATTACTAACAAATTGTGTATATCGATAATACACAATTTTCTTGTTGTATACATATATTAGTGACACATTATTCTAATTATAGAAAACAAATTACACTAAAATATATATAAATCACTTTTGTTTAAGAAAACAAAAATAATTATTGCATCTCAATGTTCAAAGTAATTTGTCACACTTATGTCTTCAAAGGACTCATACTAAACATATGTAACACCTTTAAGTATATCAAAAATTTCATCATGTTTCACGTACTTTAGGATAAACACCCTTTCAGTTTTCATCACCTAATACTTTAATGCTTATAATTTAAATAACTCGTGAAATAAGAATATCACATTTCTTTAATGATATATATTACGACTCTTAACAATACCATAGTTAGCCATAACATCATACAAATATCCACATCTAACAAACATCATCATAATATTACACCATCTTCATCATACATACACACAAATCACATACTAGGCTTACCAATTTTTAAATCCCACACCATCATATGCAAAAGCATACTTGCTCCGCACACAAAAGAAAGCTTCCTTGCCTAAACAATTGTTCATCACTTGAGCAACCTACTCTATATGAGAAAAAGTTGGTTCCACAATTTTCTTTTATATCTCAAGCTTCAATTCAACGTTTGAATTAGAAGACTTTATGGTATAATGTAAGCAACCTCACACAAAATAATTCTCAATTGCGAAAACAACCTCTCATAACTTTAGCGACACCTATTCTAGAGAAGAGAGAGTTAGTTTGGTCTCTTGAGCTCGTTCACTTGTTTCCAAAGCGACCGTCATCCTCTCTTATTGCTCAAGCTCCACACATACATAGTTATATGATATAACATGTTTCAAAAACCCATGCATTTATCACACCTCAAGACTCAATTGTTTCTTGTTCTAGAGAAGAGATAATTGTCTCATCATATCTCTTGCTCAAGTCATAATTGAGTGATATGCTCAATCGCTGAAGTGTTCATATTTGTGCTTGAACAACATTTAGCATCGCATGCAATGGTAACTTATCACTTGAATGGTAGTTCACTATTTTATGTACTAGTCCAAAAACACCAATTTCATCATAAGTGGAAAAATCAATTACAACCCATATACTACATATGTTTAAAATGCAATGAACACCAAGCTCCAAATATTTGTTATATCATTTTTGTAAAATTTTATAACCATTCTATTATTTTTCCAAGAGCTTTAGGTAGATGTAAGATGTGAGGACCCACTATCTCTCCCCTCTCTATACACTCTCTTCTTCCCCAACTAATATCACAGAACCACACTCCACTCTTCACTGTCTTCCTTCCCTCTGAACCAACTACACAGCCTTCTCTCTAAAATAAAGAGTTCAATTTTCCCCTTTCTAATCACTCATCCCTTCTGTTACAGCTGCTGGACCTGGAACCAGGAGAAGAACTCCTCCTCTAGCTGAGTCATCTTCCCCTCCCGGTAAGTCAAATTCAGTTTTACTCAATTCTCTCCAATTTTGGAATTTCTGGAGTTCAATGCTTACCAAAACCGAAGTAGGGCCTTGTACTCACTCTGAGTTTATGTTTTTTTTAGCCCCTTAGGTTGAGGAATTGAGGTGCCCTTGTGTTAGAGTCTTGCTAGTGGAGATTTTAAAAAGGTAAGGGAAGCTAACTGAAATTCTTTTCATTTAAGCCGTGAATCATGCTTGTATGAAGTTTGGTATGCTGAATTGATGCTTGAAACGTATATGTGAGTGTATGATCATAGTTTGCCCTGAAATCAGTGTTCTTGCATGTGAAAACAGTGGAGTGACCTGGTATTTTCGCCTAGGCGGGTGGCTCTCGCCTAAGGGAAACTATCAGAAAGCTTGTCCCTGATACTGCGCGAAGTCTCGCCTAAGCGAGCTGGAGTCGCTTAAGCGAGAGATACTCTCGTCTAAGCGAGCCAGTCTAGCCTGAGTAAGAGTTCGCCCAGTTTTTAACCTTTGCCACTGTTTGAGCCTCGCTTAGGCGAGACTGACTCGCTTAGGCGAGACTGACTCGCCTAAGCGAGATGACTTCTCGCCTGGGCTAGAATGTCTAGCTTAAGCGAGAGTCATTGTAGTGAGACAACTCAGCTTCTGTTTTAGAGAGTAAATTGACATGTTTTAATGTGGTTTTATGCAAGGAAGTTCTTATATGCTTGAAATGTCATGATTAATGTGTTGTATGATGAAATCAGATGAGTATGATTTATATAGAGTGGTGGCTGGAATAGAATTTCAAGGGAAATTCATGTGAATTGATTAGTGTGTGTAAGGACATGTGGAATCCATATTGGTTGGTATCCTGAAACTCCAATAATCATTCACGCTCAAATAGAGTAGGATGGATTATGTCGTGAGGAGTAGCAGGAGGTCCTAGTCTTTGGACTTGATCCAGTCCTAGACGCGAAGGGGACTTACCCTGGGAACGGTCGGGTGATAACTCCTTGTGTCTAGACTCTGCAGAGCCTGGGAACCGTTACAGGTGCAAGCCACCAAGAGCTCCAATGTCGCTTACACAATCCGGATATCGAGTCTAGAATTTTAATTATTGAACTATGTGTTATGAATGATGTTATATTATGTTTTGCATTATGTTTCCCCTTTTTCAGTTAGCTTACCCTTTCTGTTTATGTTATTTGTCCTTATGTGTTCTCCTTTGCTATGATCGCCTATCGTTGGTGTGAGCAGAGCCTAATCCAGATGATGACGCCCCCTTCTGAGCAGGAATTGACCCTTACTCACTACTGTAGTAGTTTTGGGCCAAATTTTGTGGAATCTTAACTTGATGAGTAGTTTAGGCCTTTTATGCACCTACTCTTACCTTCCAGGATTTTTTCTTATGGCAAAATTTTGGATGACTGTACCCGATTTATACACTATGTGTATATAACTGTTATCCCTACTATCTACTATGTTTGATCATGATATAATGTTTTGTTTGATAGTGTGAAAAACTATTAAATAGGATGTTACATAAGAAATCATATTTTAACATTTTTAACATACACACCATTTCAACTCCCACCATAATTCACACATCTAAAACTATATGCAATTAATAAATGTTATCTAATTAACTCTCCTTATTTAGAAGTGACATGCCTACTAGCCATCTAAATGAGAATACCAAAGGTCTCAATTGAGTCCTTGGACCACCTTAGTTTAGACCTCTATTGATTAGCACCCCTTTAATAAGAAAATTTGAATCAATAATAGAGAATTAAACAATTACACCGATCAATAGTATATTCAAACTATCTTGATGTTTTACCAGCTATACGCTTTTTGTAAAAACAAATAATTTCTCAACTTAAAAGTTTTGAGAAAGTTATAAAAATTCTAGAGAAATAATTTTTTTTATCAAGTATAAACTCTAATAACTTATTTACAAACTTTTCATTCTTTTATCTATTATAAAATTATTTCTAAATAAAATACTAATATAAATATTTCATTCTCTAAAAATCTAAATAATTTTGTCGAATTAGTAGTTTTGATTTTGAGTTTTTACGTATAAATATGCTATTTAAATAAATTTTATAATTTTATATTTAAATAAAATTATTTAATAAATAAATTTATCATCATATATAATTGTATATGTTTAATAAATATAAACACATAATTTCTTTCTCTTTCATTTCATTTCCATTCCCTTTTCTTTCCATCGCCCTATTTCTTTTTCTCGACTCAGTTATGCTATATTATTGGTTTTAATACTATAATATTCATATTATTTTAAATTGAAATAATAATATTTTGTCATATTTTAAAAAAAATTATTATACTATCACTCGTTTTTCATCAGTTTTAAAACCATTATACTGCTTAATAAGAAATCATATAAAAAGTAAAATAAATTTAATATGAAAACTATAAGAAAATGTCAGACTAATTTACTATAATACCTAACATACTAAAATAGCTTAATGGTTAGTGTGATAACGGACAACCATGAGGTAGAGTGTGAAAAACCTTTTTTTTTTCTTACTATATTCTGTGACTCACTTTGATTAGTGTATATCATAAATATGTTATATATTTTATTATTGTATGAATTAATTAAAGTTTTAACCTTTAAAGTATGACCATTATGAAAATAAAATTCAATTACTATTAAATATTATTATTATAATTCAAAAAGTAAAATGATTTTACTCTTAAGATTTAAAATAAAGATTGTAGCAAAAAATACGAAAATAAATAATATAGTTTAACTGTTATGAAGAAGAAAATAGAGATCTATGATGAGATATAATGAAGAAGAAAAAAGAATAAGTGTATATTTATATTCATGATAGAAATATATATTTGATTGTAATTTTGGATTTTATATATTATAAAAAATTTAATTTTAGTTCCTAAAGTTTCTATTCAAATTTTACTTCTTTGCATCGGTACTCTTTTCAATTTTGTAAAAGACCACAAGCATTAAATAGTTTACCCAATCTTATTGTATTATGTTTAAACTAACAAAAAGTTATAGATAATTGATCTTAAAATTGAACAGAATTATTGACAATTAAAGATTAAAAGATAAAAATTGTGTAAATGTTAAAAAGTGAACTTTAAAACTTAGCTTAATCTTACAAATATGTTTATGTGGGACATTCCAATATACATGCGTGTTACTAAACATTAATGAGTGTTCCGGTAACAATAGATCCAACAAACATCAAATTCATTAAGATAAACTCTAATTTAGTTTTGACACCATATTAAGGAGTAAACTTTAAATCTAAATTAACCTTACAAAATTAATTTATATAAAATGATGTTTGTATCCATTTATATATTCTAAATTAATTATCTTCGATGTGAAAATTTTTTATATTAAAAAAAATTCCAAAGACAAAAGTTATGAATATTAAAAATCGAGGGGCTTAAAACTACAGAAAATAGTATGGACAAAAAAATTACAAGTTTTATAAAATTATGAATACCAGAATTACAATTAAGTAAAAACAATATTAAAAACTAAGATAATAAATTTATTTATCAAATATTTTAATTTTAATTATAAAAATATTAATTAAAACATTTTTTTTTCTAAAACGAACTTATAATTAATAAGTTTAGAATACAGGTGAAGATTCCAGTATTACATTAATAAATATGTGCAATAATCCATTTAGTATTAGGTGTATTGTCATATATCAACATGAAAGCAACATGATTCAAAGAATAATAAAGTAATACATGATTAAAATTGTTTAGATTTAGAAATTAAGAAACTTAGTGCACAAAATAAAAAAAGTAAACAAAAATCACATATGGAAAATTTTAAGAGGATGAAAATACAATTAATTCTAAATGGTTACTGATAAGTATGTTTTCGAACACGTAAATATCAAGAAGAAATTCATTTTACATGTTTATAGAATTCAATTTTACTTAAATTCAACCACATTTTCCAGATAAATTTTTAATTTAATTAAGCACTTTCTAATAAAATTTACTATTAAAGAAATACTTTTTTATTTATCAAATCACCAATAAAAATACTTATCATATGACACTATTACATAATTAAAATAAAATTGCAGTCATTAAACTAACAATATATCTTCTAAATATAATAATTCATGACAAAAATAAAATAAATAATCATCAATAATAATAAATAATATAATGATGATAATATCTCAATATTTTAATACATTATCTTTTTATTTAAATAATATAAATTCATTTTCTTACTTTATAATTTTTTAATTATTAAACACAACACACACACACATATATTTATCCTTAAATATAGGTTCTTATATGCGTAAAACCAATCTATTTTGATCTTGTTATTGTTATTTCCTTTCGCATTCTTAGTTTGTTCCTTTAATCTAAAACTCAAATCAAGAATATTCTTCAGTAATAAATTAAAAATTAAAAATAGGCTACTTATATAGGAAATATATATATCACAAGATCCAAATCCAAAACATATTATAAGATTTTAAAAATCTTGTCCCATTAGGTAGAAAATCATTGCTAATTAGCGATCTAAAAGGTGTAATAAACGCGTAATATCGTGATGACACCTGTTACTTCTAGCTTTCCAAGTTCATAATCATGAACAGAAATATACCTAATTAATGAACAGAAACAAAATTCCTGTGGTGGAGATGAATGAAGAAGCAAACTTCCAAAGCAGGGTCATGTCATGAGTCTATATATATATTCCCATTAGCCTCAGAGACTTTCACAACACTTTCATCTTTCTCTCGTTAACATGGCTTCTTCTTTGTTGACTTTGTGTCTTCTTTTGGTTTCTCTAACCTCTTCTGCACTCTCAGCCACCCCACGGAGACCAGTGGATGTTCCATTTGGCAGAAACTACGTTCCCACATGGGCTTTCGATCACATCAAATACTTAAATGGTGGTTCTGAGATTCAACTTCTTCTTGACAAATACACTGGTACGTAACATATGAACAAAGTTCAGCCTTATTGTTATCGACCTAGTTCTAACAAAGTTGGTGTATTTCATGTTAATTCATGCAAATGCGAACAGGCACTGGCTTCCAAACAAAAGGGTCATATCTGTTTGGTCACTTCAGCATGAACATAAAGATGGTTCCCGGTGATTCAGCTGGCACAGTCACTGCTTTCTATGTAAGCACATCTTTTTCTTTTAGTACAATAGATTATATATATATATATATATATGAGTTATTCCTTTTTGGTTTGATTTTCTATGATTGGAACCTGCAGTTATCATCTCAAAACGCGGAGCACGATGAGATAGACTTTGAGTTCTTGGGGAACAGAACAGGACAACCTTACATTTTGCAGACAAACGTGTTCACCGGAGGAAAGGGTGACAGAGAGCAAAGAATCTATCTCTGGTTTGATCCCACAAAAGCATATCACAGATATTCTGTACTGTGGAACATGTATCAAGTTGTGTAAGTACTTGAATTCTATTTTGGGATATAAAAGTAACAGAAGCAACAGACAGAGACATAAGTAATAAAAGAGTAGGATGTTTTTGTGATTACACAGGTTTCTAGTGGATAACATCCCAATCAGGGTGTTCAAGAACCAGAAGGAGTTGGGAGTGAAATTCCCGTTTGACCAACCGATGAAGGTGTACAACAGTTTGTGGAATGCTGATGATTGGGCCACAAGGGGTGGTTTGGAGAAAACCGATTGGTCAAAAGCTCCTTTCGTAGCAGCGTACAAGGGGTTTCACGTTGATGGGTGTGAGGCTTCGGTGAATTCTAGGTTCTGTGCCACACAGGGAAAAAGATGGTGGGATCAAACAGAGTTTCGTGATCTCGATTCCTTTCAATGGCGAAGACTCAAATGGGTGCGTCAGAAATTCACCATCTACAACTACTGCACTGACAGAACCCGCTACCCTCAACTCCCACCAGAATGCAGAAGAAACCGTGACATTTAAATTTTCATCACTTTCTCTCGCTGCATTCATCATTTTACCAGTTACAATACTTTATTCCTACCATTATTTATTACCATTGTATTGTTTGGAATGTGTAATTAAGGCGTTGGGTTTCAATACTGAGGAAACTCTATAATAAAAATATGTGTATGTTATGTAATTCTATTATTCTTATTATACCTGGTATCGCCAATAATGTAATATTCAATTCTTATAATTCTACTTAAAGCATCTTCTCTTCCTTAATGCTAACAACAACAGCTTGTTGCTGCATTCATTTCCGATCTCGAGGTCCTTTCTGTTTATTTTAATTTCCTCCTTTTAGTATGAAGTTTATATTCATTTTTATTAATCAAAAATTATTTATCAGTTTCTTATATTACTTTCATTATATATTTTGTAGATAATCTTTATTCTCCTAAACATCCTTCTAATCATATATACTTTTATATGAAATACAAAGATTAAATTAAAAATATGTACATAAATATGTTTCATATTCTTAAAATAAGGTTTTTAATAGTATCTTAATATCCTTTTTTAAGTTAGAGCGTGCAAATTTTGAACATCTTATCAATGCACCGATATTATTATTATTATTATTATTATTATTATTATTATTATTATTATTATTATTATTATTATTATTATTATTATTATGTGTAATAATCAAGTCATCAACATAAACAATTTTTAAAACATATATTTAAAATTATATAAATATAAAAAGTAATTGGGGCGTGGCCCCTTCGTGGTCCATCATTGATTAACAAGCATAAGTCACAACATCTTAAGAAGTGTTTGATGATTTGTTATAACTATTTACAGAAGGTTTCATGAACAAATAATTTATTATCACATTAATTTTAGAGTTAAAAGCTATAATAAAAAATAATTTAGTTCTTAATTTTAGAGAGATTAAGAAGGATAATAATCAGGAATGATTTCTGTACTCAATGTGATTATAAACTGATTTTCATAGTCATTTTAATAAAATTGATGGTTAATAGAATCCTTCAAGAGAGTTCTTGAAAGAGAATTGTCTTTTTCATAGTTAGAAGTTTTACCACCTTTAAATCCACCTATGGTGCTGACATTCCTTGAAGGAGAGGATTTTGTGCCCTATTTTTTTTTGTAGGGATTTTCAATAATACTTGTACTCAAATCAGAGAAACATTATCCCTCCACAAGTTATTTTAGAATGATTTAAGAATAAAATTCAACTAATTGAATCATAAATGTCTAACAAAAAAACATAAACATATAAATGAGAATGAAATACATTTTTGAACAAATGAGAAAATTAAAAAAATAAATTGTAAAAATATAATAACTACATGTCAATAGATAGAAATTGATTAGAATAAAAAGAAAGGAAATAATCATAAAAAAAATCAAATTTCATGTATAAAATCCATTTTGGTTCAAAGACTAATGATCACAGGATAAACATAATTAACTAAAGAAAACAAAATATAAAAAATCATTAAAAGATTATGAGCATACCACTTGATGTTTTCAAGAAAGGTGTAATTTAAAGGGAGATGTTCATACCTCTATTATTGGAAAGACAAATAACTCACTTTAATTAATTTCTTCTTCAATGGACCGGTCTACAAGAGAGGCATGACACTTATTTAAAGAGTGCCTGTGCCAAAAATTAAGTTCCAAATAAAGTTATTCATATCTTTTGAACCAAACAACAATTTTAATTTTTAAAAATTCTAAAAAGGGAAAATTACATATTTTCTTAATTCAAGATAGGATTTTTAATATTAGGAAGACAACCCAGTTTAATCTTTTCTTTAAAAGTCTTTGGTCATCTTGTCATGATTTCGTGATAATTTTGATGTTTGTTTTGAATTCGTTTTTGTTTATTACTTCAATTATAGTAATAACTCCTTAAATTTCTTAAATAATATCTATTTATTCTATCACCGTTAGATAATTTTAATTGATAATTAATTTTTTTAAATAATTATTTTTTATAAAATTATAAAATTTGTAAGTATTTTATATAATTTTTTTTTCAAAAAAACTTTTATACAAAATATTTTGTAAAAAAGTTGATAATCGTTTTTTCATAAAAAAATTATAAGTATTTTTCATGAAAAGAATTTTCAAAACAAAATTGATAGAAAATATTTTTTTAATAATACATGTTTTTATTATTGTTTATAATTTGAAAAGAAAAATTTATTATTTTTAACTTTTATATATATATATATATATA
>Ga0099823_1005914_pt1 | contig 12281 bp, 6 predicted proteins | sample CowpearedBW_FD_76831 | JGI IMG/M metagenome (GOLD analysis project Ga0099823, IMG submission 76831) | Root nodule microbial communities of legume samples collected from California, USA - Cow pea red BW | ecosystem: Host-associated > Plants > Roots > Nodule | place: USA: California | collected... | reverse complement strand
TATATATATATATATATATATATATATATATATATATATATATGGTTCTAATAACTAAACAAAAGTTGTTTGTTATTCAAATGCTGATTGGGTAAGATCTCCTTGTGATAGGAGATCTACATCCAGATATTGTGTGTCTCTATTGAAGGTAACTTAATCTCTTGCAAGAAACAAAGTGTTGTAGCAAGGTCTAGTGCAGAAGCAGAATATAGAGTCATGGCTTCAACCACTTATGATCTTATTTGGCTTAAGCAGTTGCTCAAAGAATTATAGTTTAGAGACATTAATCAAATGACATTGACAATCAAGCTACTCTTCATATCAGTTATAATCCTGTCTTTCATAAGAGGACTAAACACATTGAGATTGATTGTCATTTCATTCGAGAAAAGATTATGTCTGGAGACATCAAGATTGAGTTTGTTAACTCAAGTTTGTTAACTCAAGTAATCAGTTAACAAATATTTTCACTAAATCTTTACGGGGACCAGAATTAGTTATATTTGTAACAAGCTTGATACATATGCAATAATTTGAGAGAGTGTTAAGATATCTTTAATATCTTATTTTCTATTTCTATTGTTATTATTCTTCACATGTATTTTGGACTTAGTCCATATGATCTTTATTATAAATACAGCCCCTATATGTATTTTTTATACAAGAGAGATTAATATCAATCCCTATTTTCCCTATATTCAATATTGATTATCACGTAAATATAATCATGTCTAAACATCTGGTATCAAATGGTATCGAAACACTGCAAGTTATTTATTTGGGTTTGGGTGAGTAATAAACACGTGAGAGTAATAGACATTCCCTTACATCTGGAATTAAAGAACATGGACAAAAATGGAGGAAACAGGTAGGCTTTCTGTACGATCTTAAATGTCACAAATTTTGAAATTTGAGCAAGAGCTAGAAATGAAGATTCAACATAATAGCAACAGTTCAATGCAAATTTACTGGACTTTCAATATTTTGAGGTGACCTGTCTGCAGATTCTGTGTTTCTCCCTTCAAAAAGATATGTCCTTTATAGTATCAGTGGTCCAAAACAAATGTATCCAAAATATCAAGTGGTGCAAGGGAAAAGAGTGAGAGCGTGGAAAATGACAAGCATATCTTGTAAAGAATGAACATTCTGTTCTAAAAGTCTAAAATCCCTAAGAGGGTGAAAGAAACATACAGTACATATAATAAGATAATATGGAAGCAGGGGCTGCAAGCTCTCCTAATTGATCAAATGGGTTGAAGACATCAGAGGATCCACTGGAAATATCAAGACCCCAAATCTCTAGCATACCCTTCCCCGCTCTAAGACTGTACTAGACTCCCAATAAGAGCCACGAGAGCCTCATCAACCCCCTCCCCAAAAATTGAATTGCATTGGTGACCAAAGAATGTGCCTCAAATTAATAGCAGCTTCAACTGGTCAATGAATCGAGGTGCACAACAACAATGCACGCCATTCCAAAGATCTTTCTAGTCTTGTGTCTCTTCACTTGCAGTAAGACACTGATTCGTGTGTGAGCTCCAGTCATCAAGAAGGTTCGAAACAGAACCCTCGAGCTTCTTAGCCTGGGGACCTGGCTTCAGAATATTGACATCCTCACCCCATTGTGAGCATGGATCCAGCCACCAGCTCCTCCGGCCTGAGCACCACGCACCTGGCACAGCATGATTACGCCCACGCTTAAGTATCTTTCTATCAATCATGTCCAAAACTGGATCACCTGCTTCAAACTGTCTAGCAAAAGCAGCACCACTTTCTGCCATCTGGTCATAAACAGATACATTAAGGAAGAGTGGATCCATCTTTGGAGGATTGTCCCAGATCATATATCGTAAGTCAGCATTTACTGTTGTGTTCTTGAATTCCGGTGCATTGCAAATGACTGAGTGAAAATAACCTTCTTGGGATAACTTGACGTTTGTAAAATACATCAGGAGTGTTCGAGGTAAATTATCCCAGCCAAAGATGCAAAACTCCAAGAAGGATCGGCTCAAGATGACCCATGGGGAACCTGCTAGGAAAGAAAAGCATTCAACATTCATTTGTCAAAGCCCATAGATTGAGTTGCGCAGACATTGTATGAAAGAAAATTTGCCTGTGAAAAGGTTGAATGCATCAGGTGTATCCCGCTTCTGTGTAGCTTGAAAAATTTGACTTCTCCTAGCTAAATATATTCCTGGGTCAACTACAATAGGCTGGAATCTGTCTTTTCTGCATGGGTCAAAAAATACAAAAATATATGACCCAGTGCTTAAAATGTAGAATTACCACAGTATCACAATGAAGAAACTAAAATTATCAGTAGTTTTCATTACTCTTTCCATCCAAGGTCACTCGTGTGATCAATGAAGTTGAGGTTCCTCTGAACAGAAGAGAAAACATGGGCCAGATCTGATACAGACAAAAGAGTATGGATTAGAAAGTTGGAAATTCTGCAGAAAGAAAGATATATTGATAACTGAGAATATCATCAATGAGTTGTGCTTAAAAAGAAGAATAGCACAGCATTTTTCAGTGAATAAAGTTCAGAATATTGAAGTCATATACAGCATTTCACCTGTAAGATGAAATTAAATAATGACAGTAAATGTTCTTGATCTGGAAAAATAATATACAAACAAAAACAATACATGTTCTTACATCAGCTGTATATCAAAGTTTGTTTATGAACAGGGTTATGCCAGGCCAGATAAAAAGTATAGCCAGTAAAGAATAGAGTGCAGCACTTGCCAAACAAGTAGGTAATCACAACCTGAAGTCAAACCTAAAGAGAATCTGAGATTCCCCAGCACTTGATGTGGGGTCAGGGATGCAAGAATTCACTGACATCAATTGAAGGACATCAGTATTTCATCAAAAACTTCTGTGCCAATATTCTCTTCGATTCCTGATTAACAGGAATGATGAGCCCAAACAAGCAAAGTGGATGGTAAAGTGAGGAAAGAAATCCCGCAGGACCCAACAGATTCAGAGGAGAGAAAATTTGGGAAGGCAAGGCAACAGTGGTAAGCATAAGAGTGAGTGGGCTGAGGTTGGGATTCTGTTATGTATGGTTAAGGATTATAGCTGAAGATTGTGATGGTTGCAAAGGATGATCCACGAAGTGGAGAAGAAAAGGCATACAAATTACTTAAAGAAACTGGTGAAGGCTAAAATTACTTGGAGGGAGAAGAAAGAGGTCCACACTTCTCTACAGGAAACACGACAGTGAGACACTGACTTAAGTCAGATTGTCTGCAAAAAAGGTTCAGCTACTGAATTTCAGTACGGATCAGATGTGATTGTTGGTGTATGCGGCAAAAGATTATAAATCAAGGGTAGTTGCAGTGCAGAAGCAAATATCCACCAGATGTCTTTCATCAGAACAGAAGGTATCAACAACCATTGGTCCCATCGACTAAGAAACAAAAGCCGAAACCTGGAAAGAGAGATGCTAACTTCAGAGTTAAATGAGAGGAATGTCAATATAAAGTCCTAAAACCCATTAAAAATGCTTGCAGTGATTGAACGGTCAGAAAAATGGCGAGAAACACCAAGATGAGTTGGTGATGGCTCAAATCTCATAGCTCAATGAAGAACAATATTAGCAATATTTTTGCAACAGATTCTTTGGAGGCACAAGAAAAAAAGTGGATTAATTCCTCATACATACATATATATACACACATATACATATATATACACACACATATATACATATATATATACATACATATATATATATATATATATATATATATATATATATATATATATACACACACACACATACATATATATATATATATATATATATATATATATACATACATATATATATTCGATTACATTTTCATTTCTAATCAATTATATGTAAGTTTCCCCACAAATCTTCCCATGTATGCAAAGAAAGTAGGAATGGGAATTTGATTTTGTTCTTCGTGTTTTTTCACCTTTTCACCAATTTTGCTTTTCATGCTTTCCCTTCTTTTCTTTGCCATCTATCCGTCCGGGCAAATCCATCACCAGAAACAAGTTAGTGCAATAATGACCATAGTGGGTTTTCAGCTCTTCTAGTTTTAGCTATCGCAGGGTTGCTCCTAAAGCTTATAGAACAGGCACAAAGTAGCACAAAGTGTCTGTTTTGTTTTGCCTCCAGGGTCCGTGTCCAAGTCTGTTTTGTGTTGCATTCAGAGTTCATGTTTGTGTATCAACATCATATATTGAAAGTTGCTCCTCAAACAGATTGGGTGTCTCCACATATTGGCTTATTCTATCTTGTAAGAAGGATGAAGTTTCTGAGTTATTTCTGGAAATCCAAGGTAAGTTGTGTGGCATGAAATTCTATTTTGTTTGGTAACAACTTATTGCTACTCAAACTAAGGTTGTTAACTGTGGTCTAGGTGATCTAATTGGTTGTCTTGTCTTGCTGAGAGAATAATATGCGATTGTTATCTAGCAATGCATACTGTTGAGTATGCCTATAGTAGTTTTATTAATAACTCAACTAGTACGATCCCGTTTGATAGTATCCAGTATTTACTCCCTTGTGAGCTCACCGGACCTATTGGTCTAATTTCAAGTGTTCATGGAACACATAACACATTCAGCTCACAACGAATATCTTCATCTACCCATAAATAGAAAATATCAAAGCATTTAGTCAATCATGCCAATCCAAAGCATTAAACTATTGTGGAGTGTGAAAAGAATTACCAAACAAGATAAACAGCAATCACAAGTATAAAATAACCTAAAACATTCCCAAGTACAAGGAATCAAACCACACCAAGAACTTCAGCTTTGTTAAATTGGTCAGCTGAGTTCGTTTGGTGCACCGAAGGAAGTGTTTTACAAATCTCTAGCAAGAGGCTCATTTCATATCCTCCACTCCAAACACCCTTGAACCCCAAATCCCCAATCGGCCTTGAACATATGATACTACTACCTCTACCTCCACACTCCTCTCACTATTTGTGCTCCCTCTACGTTGAACCTCTCCATTTTCAACTCCAAACTTCTTTCCCCTTTCTTGAGGTCCTCTCAACTCATACAAGGTTATATTACAACACATTATTTTATTAAGTACAACCAATCACCAAGAAATCTCTTCTTTTCACCTATGAGTTCAGAAATTAAGACCAAAACGAAACATATGAAGACCAACAAACCATCAACACAAACTTTCCAATGATCAAAATCATCACGCCACTAACAGACAAAAACAATCACAAAAGTTCACCCCCCAAAATAAGCAACTCCACAGTGCAAACAAACCCATGATCCAAAACAGAAATTACCGTATTGGCATTACCATCCTGGGTGACAAGGGGATAATCCCGCGCACTCAAAGTCACAAACCAGTCCCACCCCCCATCAAGTTTCATCATCACAGAAGCAGCCCTCAGAGTGACAGCCACATTGGATGACCCCATGTAGGTCACATAGTCAGCCTTCCCCACCACATCCACGTTCCGGAAGGCACGAATCGCCGGCACCGACATAGCCGCGGCGCCCAGCCTCTTCCTCTCCTCATCCCTGGCATCCATTCCAAGGTGGAGCAGGTAGCGGTTTCTGGGGTGATAGACTGCCAGCAGCAACCGGAAGATCCGGTCACCGTCCTTGTTGCCACCAGATATGAAGTAGGCAAAAGCAGGAGGGTGGTGAGGACCATGGTGGACAATAGAGGGAAAGGGCATAGGAAAGGTGAAGCAAGAGAAGGAAGAGAACATGAGAATGGAGAGGGAGAGGAATGCTGCGGTGAAGAGGGTGAAGAACCATTTTTTCTCAACACCCATTAATAGTAATCAATGGTAGTGGTGAAAATGGGAAGTGTGTGGTGTTGGAGCATATGGGTGAGTTCAGAAGGAAGGATTTTGGGAAGTGGGTGTGGCCGAATTCTGGGGTTTGAGATTGTTGCGGTTAATGGGTCAGGGAGGATCTTGAGCCTCTTTCATCAATGTGCATGAAAAAGAGAAAATTGCAAGTGTTGTGTTCTCTCTCTCACGATTTCTGTGTATGAAAAGAGGCGTGAGGATTAGGGTTTTTTCTCAGGTTTGATTTGATGTGATGTTGGGGTCAGAAATGGAGGGGGAGATCAGGGATCTTTGCTTCCTTTGGCTTCTCTTTCTTCCTTCAGTTTCGATCTCAACAATTATTACAAAATCGGGTTAGGATATATGTTTTTTCACTTTTAAATATTTTTAAAAGTGGTGTTTTTGTTATTAAACTAAATTATACTTTATTTATCTTTACATTTTATAAAAATCACATAAAACATTATTTTTCTTAACTAACTGTGCATTGTGATTATATTATAGTTTAGTATTAAACTCATAGCTTACATGTCACTTATTGAAAAAAAAAATCATACACTATAAAAACGAAATAGAAAAATAAGTATATAATTTAGTTTAAAAAGGAAAAACATACTTCAACTTAAAAAAGCTAACCTCCCATAGAGAATCTTGTTACCCTCTTCTCTGTTGACTGTTTTCTTGCATGTTTAAGGTTTAATTAGAGGAGACCTTTGTCTTTTATGTTTTTAACATATCCTAATGAATGATTATATTATAGTTTCTATTATATTCTATTTATTTTATCAATTTAATAACTTTTAGTGTTATTGATACAAAAATTCTCATAATTTTTGTGAATATGTGATTTTAATTTTTATAAAGTTCTAATTACATATTTAATTTTGACTCATGTTAATATATCATCTCAAAGTAATACCAATACTATTTTATTATTATTAAGACATTAATACCAACATTTAATAACAAATTTTAACACACGACTTTTGATAGACATTATAACATTTTTTTTTCTTGACAATCAGGTGATATATTAATGTGGTATATAACTTTTATTCTTAAAGGGTTTTTAGAGCATTTGTATGTCCTATGAGATGCATCATTACACTTAAAATGATTGGATTATTATAAAATCTATATAATATAGACAATATTTAAAACTTTATAATATGACCCAATTTCATTTTAAAATTATTAGAATTGACAAAAATTTACAATTTTACATTAGCAAGTAGAATGTATTTTGTGTGCACGACTTTATTAAAAACAAATTGAGTTTAAAAAATATAAGTTACATAAAAAACTTAAGAATAGAAGTTTTTTTTTTTTTTTTGCATAACTTAACTCAAAATTGTCAATTGGAGATCTTGTACTCACATGAACAACTTTAATTATATAATCATATGATAATTAGATTAAGTAGTATTCCTCATTAATGACTTCTGTAATATTTTTGTAGGGTTAAATATGTTTTTGGTCTTTCAATTTTTAATGAAAATTAGAATTAATTTCTCTTGGAAACCTTGAACCAGTTTACTCCCTCAACTCTGTAAATGCATGAATTTAATTCTTTTAACCAAATTTTATTAAGTTTATTTGACGCATCAAACACATTTCATTATAGTATTTTAGTTTGTTTACACTATTTAACACATGTTCCCTTCAATGTTAGTTGAGAAATGCATTTGAAACGTCAAATAAACTTAAAAAAATGGTTTAAAGGATTAAATCCACACATTTCTAAAGATAAGGGACTAAATTAGTTCTAGGTTTTCAAGAGGGACCAATTCCAATTTTCATTAAAAGTTTAAAGACCAAAAACATATTTAACCATATTTTTATATAAGAGAAGTTGTGTACACATGGTATAACTTCAATACAAATTAAACAAATGAAGTTATGTATGGAGTTACCACTTCAATGATGTAATTTTGAACTGAAGTCATGGTCTACTTACATGACTTTTCCTTTAGTTGAATTTTTTTTTATCTAAGTCATGCTCTCAAATGTTGAAATACTCTACTTCCTTTATCTATTTCAACTTTGCATGCATCTCACAAATAAGCACGTAGGTAGTCTTATTTATGGGTCTAACTTAATCAATACTTGACAAGTTTTAATGTCTCCAAGCATCTCATCCCATTTCATCACATCTCATAGGCATTAATTTCACCACATTCCAACCATCTTCAAAATTACTAATTATGTTGTATAAATCCACCATGTAACCATAATATTGAATCATAAGACTATTACAATATTGATTCAACATCCACTTAAAATATTCACTTGCTTCATTAACCAACCCTTTATAAACAAACACAAAGAGCACCTACAAAAGTCACTTCATCGTTTACCATCCTTGCAAACAATTCAAGGTGTTCATATGAGAATCCATTCATGGCAAAGTAGTAACTATGACATTTCATGCCATTGCACATCCTTTTCACAACCCATTTTATCAAATATGCATTTCAACCTCTCAATGTGTAACACCACAATTTGACACACTAGCATAACCTACCTCACATAAGCAATTACTTTACAGATATTAAAACTTGTCAACACTTTATTTGAATCGCGAAATATAATGAGTTATTAGAACTATTAACATGTGAAATTTAAGTTTAACACAACTTTACAAAATTAGCTTATAAGATAAGATTTGCATACACTTATATACTATAAATAGGCATATCTTAGTACATGTAGGACTTCCAACACAACCCCTTGAAAGATTTGCTCATGAACAATAAGAATACCTACATGTTCTTCCAGATACATTTCTTCACTATCTTTGGATGCTCTTAGATTTGTATCTTGTGCTCCCCACTTTGGAGGCAGAGTATGCTAGATTTTATCATTAACATCTTAATTACAATATATAGTACCAACGGACCTTAAACTATTAAGCAATGTTTGCAAACGTGTTATCATTGATTGAATAGTTTCATTTTCTTCCGTAGAAAACTTTTCATATTGACGTATCAATATAATTCATTTACTTCTTCTTACTTCTTTTGAACTGTCGTGAGTCAAAGCTAATGTATCCCATATTTCTTTGGTAGAGTACATGACATGTACTTTGGAAATTTCCTCTCAAATAGTGCATAAATTAAATTGATATACATACCTTTTGTTAGATCTAAAATTTATTTAGACTGGATATTGAAAAATTCATGTCCATCCTTAAACGTTAGAATTGGTTGACATTTATACCACATTGATCTTGTACATGATTTAGTGATATTTGTGAAACCCTAGAAAATGGCATTTTAGAAGTGATAGTAATTTAAAACTAGTGAGACTCAGTTGTTTTAATATTAAAAGGTTTTAGTATAAATAGAATTGGTATAAAAGAGTTTCATTATTTTAAACACGCTATCTCTTTGGAAACCACTTTTCCTTAGAGTTCTCTGACTTCTCTCTATGAGTTTTGTCTCTTTGATCGCTTGATTGAAGAACCAAGACCATAGGATTGATCCTCTCGACGAGCTCTTCAAGTTGGATAGATTAGTTTCTTTGTTTGCGTAAGATGAGTTTTCACTCACTTTTTGGTCTAGTTATGTTTTTTGTCGTATGTGAGCCCTCTTTCACTTTCATGCATCGTTTTAATCATCAATATGATTCTTTGTTGATCAGTGATCATAACGGTATGTCCTAGTCGTTCTTGTGATGTTTCTATGTGTAGATAGAGCATCTTGTGGAGTTAGAGGCATTTGACGTTTATAGAGCTGCCTAAGCAAGATAACAGGTAAGGGAAGCTAATAGTTTTTTTAGAGTGAGTGAGTATATTGTTGCATGATTGTGATGTAACTAAGTTTGATAATTTGATTGTTATGTTGTGGGAAATTATTGAAGTTTATGATTGTGATATCTTAGAATTGTGAATGATTGAATTGGGATTTGATTGCATTGTTTGAATTTGGGGTATTTGAGAAAGATGGAGTTGTTGGATCATGGATCTAATTTGTGCTACCTACTATAATTTAAAACTCTTTTTGACCGCTGCCTATAGTATAAGTACCAATTGGAGTAATGAAATACGTCTAGATTGCTCAAAAACCTTAACTTGAGATTGCTGATATTTGATACAGTGTTAAGCCTCACCATGGCAGCAATGAGCATTGGCTTTTACGAGCCGATCAACATTGGGCACCACTTTTTGACGCTGAGCACTACCCAGTTTTCAACACTGTGCCTTATTGGTAAAATGAAGATCCCCGCTTCGTTTACTATCGGATTAAGCTAAAATTTTGACAACTGATCCTAGACACGTGAATATTCATTTTGATTGGTGGGATCTTTGTTTTGAAGTATGTTGTTAGAGAAATGGTTTTCACCATTTAGATGTATTTCATGTATAGCGCCAATTGCTTTGCTTTCCTATTTTTGTTGTTTTGGTTACTTTAGATGTTCTGTGTATAATTGAACTGGATTCTATAGTCCTTATTGCTATGAATTGAGATAAAAATGTCATTTTGGGTATATAAGATGATTATTGGATTGCACATATACTGTTTGTGAGTATCGAATGTGATGTGATGATAAGAATTTTGAGGATAAATTTTGTGTGGAGGTTTTAGTGTATGTATTGACATAAGGATTCATTATTGGTTGATATCCTAAAACTCTAATACTCATTCACACTCAAATAGATTACAATGAGTTATGTCGTCAAGAGCAACAAGAGGTCCTAGTCATTCGACTTGATCAGGTCCTAGGTGCGAAGGAGATTTACCTTGTTGATAGTTGGGTGATAACCCCTTGAGGCCAAACTGTGCAGAGTTTGGGAACCATCCGCAGGTGCAGGTTGCTAGGGGATCCGATGTTAGACCTGTATCCGGATAATTGAGTTTAGTGTCAACTATATCTCTTTTTTTATGTATGCCTATGTGTTATTTTGGTAATTTAAGTTAAGTTTTCATATGAATATTCCTTGTTTACATTAGTTACCCTTCTTATGTGTTTTTGTCTTGTGTTGTTTGTATTTCTTTTGCGATGATCACCTATTTGATTGGAGTAGATGTGGTTGCAAATGCTAGGACACCTCTGGATGATGAGGAGCCATCTTTTAGGTTGATAGAAATTTCAATGGGAGTTGTTGTAAGTGAGTAGTCTGTACTTAAAATTAGAATTGGATTTTAGTTGGTTTGTATAAATGTTATACTTTTATAGTTTTATCTCTTCTAGAACTATATTAATATACTTTATACACTAGATCTTCTATTTTGACTACTATAGTGAAACATTCCTACTTTATTAGTTTTTAAGCTGCTAAAATTAGAATGTTACAATATCTCTTAGTTCTTGTTTTTTTTTTATTTTGTTTCTTTCGAAGTTTATTGGGTTTAGTGTTTTCGAAAAGGATTTTTTTTGTACTCTCAATTTTTTGTGCATCCCTGATTTTCATAATAATGATTTTTGGATTATTTGTTTTTAAAAATTTTAAGAATAAGTTTTTTTTAAATTTTTTGAATATGATTTTCAGAATGTAATTTTTGGAATAACCTAAATAAAGAAGACTTTTTTAGGAGAAGTAAAGATTTGAAAACACGTGCCTCATATATCCTAGGTTGGGTATATAAATAAAGTGGATAGCATAGGGAATAATAGATAAGAGAGAAGAGAAGAAACAATAGAGAATAGAGAATGAGAAAATAGGGAGCAACTCATTTATGTATTATTATTGATAGTAAGAGTCCTATTTATATATACAACATGTAATCCATAAAGGAAACAAATCAACTTAGTTAATACAAATATTTACATAAAGAGTAATGAATCATATGAGTATCAATCATATGAGTAAACGTATCAAATCAATGGACACTCATTAATTCATAACACTCCCTTAAGTGTCCATTGATAAAAGAATGTGCCTCGTTAAAACCTTACTAGGAAAAACCCTTTGGGATAAGAAAAACCTAGTGAAGGAAAAAGAGTACAACATTCAGTATTCTTTAATACAATATTGTTCATCACACATTATATTTCTCCCCCTCATGTAAACTTACATCATTAAGGTGACGGAGTCCGAACTTGTGAATCATTTTCTCAAAAGTTCTTCTCGGCAAAAACTTCATAAATAGACTTGCCATATTTTCACATGAATGAATTTTTGGATATCTATATCATCCTTTCAATTGAACAATACACTATTATCTTCATATAGGGTTGTTGATTCCATCTTTGTCGGGATAGTCACAAGTTTCTTGCACATGTTGAATTATAGACCTTAACCAAACATATTCACAACTTTGCTCGTAATTTTGTATGATTAGAGGATGTTGCTACTATGATTTGTTTCATATACCTTCATGAAACCATTGTGCTACCACATGCGAACAAACATCTTGTTTGTGATCAACCATTGTGACATTGTGAGAATATGTAAAATAACATGCATATACATAACCCATTGGTCTGAATCTGAATCATTTGGATGGAATAAGCTCATATTCGTAG
>Ga0099823_1005913_pt1 | contig 12282 bp, 3 predicted proteins | sample CowpearedBW_FD_76831 | JGI IMG/M metagenome (GOLD analysis project Ga0099823, IMG submission 76831) | Root nodule microbial communities of legume samples collected from California, USA - Cow pea red BW | ecosystem: Host-associated > Plants > Roots > Nodule | place: USA: California | collected... | reverse complement strand
CCTGACTTCAGTACACATTTTACCCAGTAAACGTTTCAACATATGTACATTTTTCATTATCCACGTACATTGTGTTTTATTAAGGAATTCATCGATCCATAACTCTCTACATCACTCAGCTGCAATCTAGTTTTTATTCTTCCCCTTTTTTTCTAAATGATATTCGAGTAGAATTTTAATACTGTAGCGAGTAGTTCATTTTTCAAGGTTAACTTTACGAGTACACATTATAAGAATCATTGGCTTTTATTAGTGAACCCTTCATTTCATTTACCTTTCATTATTTTGGACATCCTTATAAGGGTAAGGAAAGTAACCTTTTAGTTATTCCCTTTGTCTTTCATTTCCCTCTCAACCCAGAAACACAGGATACCTAATCATTATTCTGTTCTTCATAAATATTTGAAATATTTTCCTAATTCACGACCGCTGTCTCTTTCAGCAATATGTTAAAGGTATATCTGCAACTGGGATGCAAACTAACTATGGTTTTGATGGTCAACTCAATGCATGTTGGACACATAAAATGACTGATGATGAGATTGAGGTGATCAAATCTGCCGGTTTTCTTGTTTCAATCATCCATGGCAGGTTCGTACCGTGTTAGTAAACATTTATGTAATGTTGCTTCATGGGAATGTCAGTTTTAAAATATAAATGAGAATTGATCCCAGACATACATAAACAGATCATTAAGACACAGAAATTGTGCTCGAAATTGAAAACACTGTACAGTTACTCAACTTATGCTTTTTGTAGTTTTATCTAATCATGGAAATATTTCTTCACGTTCAGGCATGATATAATTGCTCAGATATATTATGCAAAAAGACTTGCTCAGAGGCTTTATCCAGTGGCTAGAATGGTAGATCTTCATGGAGGTCATCTAGTAAGTCATGAGCGGCCTGAAGAGGTATATTTTCCTTCTAATATGATATATTATATTCTTGATTTGAGTTAATAACATACTGGCAATTTGCATACTGTACCATGCCTCTAAAGTTTCATTGGAAATGGACTAAAGCATTTCTAATTCAGGTTAATCAAGCACTATTTGACTTGATCAAAGCATCAGAAGCGAATATGAACCCACAGGATTGGACTAATTTGCCAAAGAAACAGTCTTGTAAGTATTCTAGGTTATAGATTCTATTGCACTTGGTAATTTAGTATGAGCTCTCACTATTGTGCCATGACGGTTTTCTGTAGCTTGGTGGGTTGTCAGTGTGATGTAATAATGTCTAAGCTCCAAGCAGAGACAGACCCACTTTCGTGGGTAAGGGGAGCGTTCCCACTCTAAATTTACCACTATCATACATGATTTTCCATTTCCGATCCCAGAACCTTACAAGGTTTGCCCTAAAACAAGAATCCCTAGGTAAAAATCTAACTTTACAAGCCACATCTTAGTTTTTGGACTTCACCCTACTTCTCCCTTCTCAGTAGCAACTAGCAAAACCCAATTTCATTTACAAGTGTTAACTGATATTTGGTTTCGTATATGGTTTGATAATTTAATTATCATCCAACGGCCCAGGTCTTCACAAAGAACAGAGACATGTTTCATAAGTGCATACCCAGTTCTAGTTGGGTTTACAGGTGAATTTCTTAGAGATGAGCTAGCTCTCATTCACATTCACAGCAAAAGAAAAATGGTGTTGCTTTCTGTGAAAAAACTAAAGAGTATCATTACTTGAAAATACCAAAAGATTTACTGGGCATGTTGACCAAAAGGTTTCCTCCCACTAGGCCAAAAGGTTTTTCAGGTCTGTCACTGGCTCCCAATTAGTAAAGACGTGGTGTGCTATCATATGCTACCTTATTTGAAGTACAATACATACTAACTGCATTGCAGGCCCGTGACTAAGCAAGTGTATATTAGAAGGGGTTGGTATGGGTAGCAGTTGGTTGGGCCCAGTTAGGGGTAGCCTTTCTGTTATATGTAAGTCACCAACTCGCTATGAAACGGGAAAAACTGTATAACCTTTAAACCTGGGACTTAGGAGAATTTGAAAATTGTGGGGAGTGGATCCAGACCTCTCAAACCTCTGGAGCAATGTATCATATTCATTGGGAGATTTTCCCTATTATTCATTCAATAAAATTTCAATTTCCTCACTTTTGTTTTTTTTTTTATGTTGGTTCTGTCACCATATATTCTTATAAATCTAAGCTTACGGAGCTCAAGTTGCAATAATCTATCTGTATGATATCGGAGAAGATGTGTCGCCCAAGACAATCTTTAGGTGCACACTTTTTTTTTTCCTAATAAGATACACTTTATACTGATCTTGTACAGGGTGGAAAGAGAAAAGGGTGTTGATTATAACAAACAATCAGGCTGGAAGGAATGACTCCCTTAAATGCTACGTGTTAGAAAAACTGCAGATCTTCCTATTGTACTTCTTTGGTCTCCTTATGTTAGCATTTGAATATGGAAGAAAGCTTCTAAGAAGATTAAAACCAGTTCGAGTTGGAGGTTCCACCTCATATACTGAAAGTCAATGACTCTTGTTATTGGGTACCTGACTATGACTATTTTCTTTGCTGCACTATAGTAATTGATTTGATTACTTATAAAGATTTATGAGGCTGCAATCCTTAACTCCTACTCGTTGCAGGTGTGAATTGTGTAATTTGATAAATCCTGAAGCGAGAGAAATCACAGCAAACTGAGCCTCATGCTTGCTGCAAACTGAATTTCACAAGAGCCAGAAAGCACAAACGAGAATCCTGGAATTCTGCAATTTGAGGCATGTCACTAAATTATCCCTTTATTAGCAAGATGAATTACATGTGCTTCACAGAGCCAATAAAGGGGATATCGACATCAACTTTCCTTTTTGTACACTCTAGTGTAATATATTGATCGAATCTAACCCCGCAAATTCTGCTCCGTATCACAGTGTTTGATTAATATATTAAAATAAAAACTATAGAAACCAAATCACACGAAAAAGGAGTGAGATGATTCTGCATGCATTCTTTTACCAGATGATTTAAACGAATCACAGAATTGTCTAACTCTTGAGCCTCTTAGCAAACCTCATTTGATTTTCGTAATATCCATGTCCTTTATTTTCGCCTTTTTGTGGAATTTTTGGTTGAATGCAGGATAGAGAAAATTTGTAGGATATTTTTAATTGGTACGTTTGGTGATAAAGTGATAAACAGGAAGAGAGAATTAAAAACTAGGTGGGTTCTATTTTGTTTTCTCTATCTCTTATAATTCCTTTTTTTTATTTTTTTCTTTCAAACTAACACCCTTAAGTTTTATCTTGTTTCCCTCTGGCAACATTAATAATGCTTGTACACATTCTAACAACAATTTATATTTTAGTAAGAAATATGATTTGATTCAACCGAGTACAATGTTGTTTAGTTGTTTTTCATATTTAGAATAGAGATTTATGTGCACTCAAGTTAATTGTGGCCCACTGGCACTTCCAATTCTTGTTATAGGATTAAAACCTACTGGAGAATGTTATACCATCAACTCATTTGAAGGTAATTCAATCTCTTTATAAGAGATCGATTGGAGTCAACAAGCTTATAGTCATTTTATGTCAAACAACAATAGCAATGATCCCAACAATGTTGTCTCTTAACTGAACATGTTTCCTTTTATAACTTGTTGGTTGGTATCTCAATTTTTTTTTTTTTAAATCAATTCAAATAACTTCAGGTTTCTACCATTTGGCTTGATCGCTCTATTCAAGCAAGTCTATAATTTATTTAGCTAATTACTACTTGTTTGTGTATTTTATCTTCACCGTAACGCACTAGATGGTACAATCATAAAAATCTAACACTAATATTTCTAGACTACTGTGGCTCATTCAATTGTAGTTGAATTCTATAAAGAAGTACACTCTTATATTCTTGAAGGGGTGAGACTCATGACTGCATTATCTAAAAAGCCTAAAGCTTTAAGAGACCTAAATATTTAATAACACTTGACAGACAAAAGTTGACTAAGATTGATCAAATTAAGAGACCAAAACTAATAAATAAAATTATTTAAGACCAAGAGTAAATTTTTGAAAAAGCAAGGAACTAAAAGCATAGTTCATTCCAAAAGTTACATGAAATTCATAATTCGTGTAACAATCTACATACTGTCACGTGAACATGTAAGGTAACGCCTAGGAAAAAACTAAAAATGATAACCCGAAAACTTTAGGATCCGAGATCGGTTAAAATTTTATTGAATACAAATCAAAATCTTCAAAAGTTGAGTGAAAAAAATATTGTCCTAGGTTTTATAAAAAGAAGTTATGTTTATAAGTTTTATTAATTTTTTGATTGCTTTAATTTTAGGTGATGATGACCAGTTTGTCCAGCAGCTAAATTTTTTAAATTGTTTTATAAGTAAAAGACAAATTCTCATATCCTTAATAAAAACAGGCTTAGTATACTTTTCCTCTGTTTTTTAAGAACTATTTTATTTAATTATATTCCAACAAATAACTTGAAATTTCAAACATGCCTCTTTTTTTCCTTTATTAGTGGATCTCTAAATTTTGTATGATAAGAGAATGGAAAATGAATTACCAATAAAGTTATTTTCACAGTGTAAATTACACTCAATAAACCGTCCTCACAAGTAGCGAAGATAAGGTGTTTACTATACCTACATCATAACTGTTCTAATACCTATAATTGTTAAAGATGGAAAGCAACTTTCTATCAACAGGGAACCAAGTTTTCCCATTCATGAAAAAATGTTCAAATTTCCATAACTTGTAATCCACGTTGAAGTCAACTTCCCCATTCATGGAGAATGAATGAGCCTGAATTAAAATATTTCACATCCTTTAGTTTTCCTAAACTAACATACGTGTTGAATAATAGATGATAAAAACCAAATAAACGGTAAACTGGTTTGTCTGAGACCTCTGAAAAAGAAAAACATTTATTGGTGGTATCGTATGAAGATGAAGAATTGTGAAGAAAACGTACCTGGAAGCTGGGTTGGTTTGTCTGAGACGTGGATGAGGAATTTGAATAGAGAAGAAAGGGAAAAGATAAATGACGAAGAGAATATGTTTGATACCAAATAATATGCCTCAAACGCTAGCAGAGAAAAGAAGCTCTGAGCAAATATTCCGTTGGAATATGCTCACTCCCATGAAATTCTAATTCTGTTCCAAGGGTCCCAACGGGCTCCAACTACCCAATTACTTTAGGAAAAACCAACTTCATACGTTTTTCGACTTTTATTAGTACAACACACGTTAAACAAAATATTTTTTATAAGTTAAAGTTAGTGTTATATATAAGAATTTAGAAAATACATATATGAAAGAACTTTGAAAACGAGTTTATTTGTAAACTAATTTCATTTTTTCAAGAAATTTATTTATTTATTTATTTTCTTCAAAAAATTTCTGTGAATAGATGCTATATCTCAATTTAGAATGTCTTATAAATTACATAGATGTTAATTTCAATAAAAAAAATATTAATATACGTATTTAATTAATTTTATGAGTTCTACAAACTTATATATTGATATTTAAATTTTTTATTAATATCTCTTCCAAGCAATATTAAAATTTTAAAACATCTGACAATTTCATTTCATTTAATAAATTTAATTTGTTACATGGAATTCTTGATTGCAAATTTAGAGTTGAATTGTAAGTCTTATATTAAATAAAACTAATTAGGGTGCGTATATATAAGTAGAAAATTTAACAAATCTATTAAGATAAAATTTTAGGTTAAAAGTAGTTTTATATTTGTTTATGGTTTATTGGTGTCAAATTTTGATCACATCAAGGTTTTTATGAATGCTTAGTAATCTGAGTTTGCTTGTACTTTTTGTTGTAAAGTTCATGAATGGAACAGGTAAATGATGAAACACGTTAAAAAAAAATTTATTAAATTATCGATGAATATATTTTAGTTGGTAAATTTGAATTATCTATGAATATATTTTAGTTGGTAAATTTGAATTACCTATGAATACATAATCTAAAGGATTTTGCTTGTACCCGAATAAGTAGGAAACTTAATAAATTAATTAGATGATTATTTAGTTAATTTAAAGTTTATTAGAAATTAACTGAATTAGTATATAATATTTTCTCAGAGAATTTTTTTTTCTTTTTTTTTATAGAGGCTGAGTGAATGAAAACTATTTTCTCATTACTTATGACATTCATTACAAGTCTTATATATAACAGTAAAAGTATGTAATACTAAAAACAAAAATACAGAATATAATGTTGCTAACAAACCTACAACATATCAAAACATAAAATACTACAAACAAAAATAATCTAAAAAAAAATTCTACAGAAAACATTATATATTAACATATGATAGCCGATGAATAATCTAATTACGAGAAAGTTAGAGAATTAACCTGTTTTTATAATATTTGGTTCAGTCTTCTATTTTATCTATTGAGTCTTAAAACCCTCCCTCCTCTTATTATTTTCGAAAATGATATTCCAACATTGATTTTTGAACTCAATTTTGACATGGCTTACATGACACTTTTATTTTATTTTTAAACTAATTTTTTTAAATGAAAGTAAACTGTTGTGCACGTGCGAAAGTTACCCGAAGTTATTTTTTGGCAAAATGAAAGTGTTGGTGAGACAGGGAGAGAGAAAGTGAGAGAAAGTGGAGACCGAGTGAAGTTCTCGCGTGAGAGAAGCAAAGCGGGAGGCCGTCAATGTAAGCGGAGACACCTGCGATAACGACGATACTGGACGGGATCGATTCTAGTGGAAGCGAGTTGACGACAACGACAACCATTCCACCGGAAGCCGTTCTGCAACGCCATTTGAGTGTAAGGTTCTTGTTATTGTGTCCTAGTTGTTTCGTTCAGCATTGGAAAAGGTTTGAGCTTTGGGGGAAAAACTTGTTTTTTATTTTCGTTTTTTGTGGAACATTGTTTGACTGAGTCGTTGGTGTTGTCTGCACTGTGGTGTGCTTTTGTAGTCTCCATTGTGAAGTCGTGTGTTGTGGTCTTTGACAATGGTGTGCCTTTGGGCAACACCAAATTTTTCAAAGCAGCACATTTGGGGGTTTTGGAATTTTGGTGGCCGTATGTTACTAACTTTTGGTGGGAGATGGAAAATAGGAATTTTTTATGTTTCACGGGATGGGCTTTGGTGTTTGATTGGCTATAATTTGTTGGTGTTATTGTGTGTTGTTTTAGGAATGTTGTTTGGTTTGTCTAATTATTTTATTCTATGCCATTGAAGGGTAAATCTTTGCAGTTGTAACATAGGAAAGAATGGCGGGTAAATTACAATATGATGACATGGTATTGACATTGCACTTTTAGGATTTGGTTGTTATCATTATTTGTGTTTCAAGTTTAATTAAGTTATAATTTATGTCTTTTGATTGATTGTTAGTTTCAGTTGCGTACCTTTTGTTACACGAAGTACATGACTGAAATGAACGAATTTCTTTTGGATAGCCATCGTGCAAGGATACAGGATACACCATTCCAATGGTGTTTGCACATAGTAAAACCGTTACAAATATGTAATCCCCTTCTGCTGGAGATGTTGAAGCGATGGTTACCTGCTCATGAATCTTTCCGTGTCATGCAACGGTGTATTCCATTTACTTGTGGTGACATTTCCATGTGCTTAGGATTGGGTGGTGTTGGGGTAGATGTCGAATTTGATAAAAATATTTGTGGTGTTATTGGTTCAGTTATGAAAGATAAATTAATAACAGTTGAAAATGTTATTGATGAGATTAAGAGTTTGGTACAGGCTGAGTTTGTTAATGTTGATAATGTTTGTCGTTTGTATATTTTAGTTTGTTTTGCGGTCCTTTACTTTTCTAGGAATTCAAGAACTATTAGTAATATTCCTTTTAGTGTTTTAGACAATATAGATAGGTTGTCCAGTTACAATTGGGGTAAAACAGTTCATACCTATCTGGTTAAAAGTTTAAGTCGTGCCTTTTTGGCACTTGGTCAGACGGAAATCTGCTTAAGCGGGTCAACAACAGTTTTGCAGGTATAGAGAACGTTATTTAATGATTATTTCTTATTTGTACAATATTTAAAATGATGAAATTGACAATGTTGTTTTTTATAGTTATGGGCTGTAGAACGACTTCGATTATCTGCGTCAGATGCAGAGTTAATTTTTCCAAGAATTTTGGGCTGGACAGACGTTCAATTAAAGAGAACACGCATTGAGAAGTTATTTCAAGAGAGCCATGTATAAGTCCCTGCCATTTTTACTTTATGAAAATGTTAATTATATTTTAACACTAATTTTTTATGTCTTTTGTTCATTTAGATATTTTTGGAATGGAGGTTGAGAGAAGAAGACCATGAGAATGAAATGATTCGACAAGCCTTGCAACTTGGAGACAAACGACAATCCAAAAAAGCGCATGTAGATTTAAAGTTTGCGTCGATGCAAGATTTGTTAAAGAAGTTGCGAAATCATGGAAGACACCTACGGAAGATGAAGAAGCACATGACGAAATTGCGTGAGGAAATATTGTCTAGATGTCATGTAGGGGATGAAAAAGATGGAGAAAATGTTCACGACAAGGGTGGGGAAGCTGTACACGAAGAAGGCGATGTTGAGGTTGAGGTTGAAGTTTGTCACCATGAGGATGAAATTCATGACCAGGTTCATAAAGGTTTTGACTTGAACTCTGAATCCGATGTTGGCCATTTTGGGGAGGTTTCAGCACTTCAAAGTTCCATATGATCCACAGCAGCCATCAATTGATACATTAGGGGTTGACTTGATGAAGTTGTATAACACTATCACTTTTTACAGTGTATCTTACAGGTATTACTAATTATTTGTTTATGAATGTTATGAAAATGATTAAACAAACAATCATATTTGTAACTGACAGACTTAAATTGTAGGGTGGTGGCCAATATAAATGGCCAAATTTTGGGTACCTCTGAATGCTGGGGTTTTGGTCCTGCAAATAAGGTTTTACAATTTGGTAAGAACTGCTTTTTCATGTATTTAATGTTTATATTATTTGGTAGCCTGATTTGTGAATCCTTTTGTGTAGGCTGTTTTGTTCGGTGGAAGCACAATGATGTACTTTGAACGACACAAATATGGTCATGTTAAGAGAATAACTTTCAATCTGTTATATGCAGTATAAAGAATGTTTGATTATGACTGACTTAGCTTTATTTTAATTAGAAATAACTAATGTCAGTTATGATTGTAGACTCATGTTTTGCACGACTCACGCAAGATGAAGGTTAAGAGACGAGAATGGACATTGAAAGACTATCAGACTTAGTTTTGTACAGGATTGATTTCTGTAGAGGATATTCTGGATGCTGATTTTTTGAGATTCCTAGTTATATATATAATTTTTGTTGCATTTTTAATACTGTCAAAGTTTATGAATACATTTATTATGTTATGCAGTTGTTTGCCCCAATGGTGCATGAAGGTCATTGGTGGTGCTATGTTGTAAATTGTCAACAGAAGAAGCTGTTTGTGTTGGATTCAATTGGACACTCAAATAAAAATGGTAAGAGAATAGACAACGCTATTATAAACACTACAAATTTTCAATATACGTTTTTTTATAGGTTGTCATAAATCTTTATTTCATTGATTTCATGATTGTTGTTTTGTTCATGGTAGGCTCATAATTTGGGATTGCTTTTTGGTATGATGTTGAAATGTAAAGATGATGAACATCCAAAATTTAAAGCACAATGTGACATAACTCCTATTCAACCAAACTTGTAAGTGTTTTCATTTATAGTATCCAAATTACTTATAGTTTCATGGTTTCTCTAAATTTGTGTTGTTGAATGTATTTATTTTGCCTTGATGTAGGTATGACTGTGACATTATTGTTCTTCAAATGATGGAGTTGTGGGATGGTGAAAAGAAATTTGATGGCAATAGCATGTCCAACTACACCAATGTAAGTTAGAGGAAGTTTAAGTAGTTAGTTTTTACATAGTGTATTAGAATGTGATTTAATGAGTGAGAATTTTGATATTTGTTTTGCAAGAACAACTACAACAGATTAGGCAACAATACATATGGAATTGGATTCTAGATATATACAACATTCAAAGGGAATATGTGCTGCAGTACTACGATTTGTTTGTTAGACGTTAGGTCGTGGTGAACATCTGTTATCTGAATACTTACTGCAATGCACAGTGAACTACATGACCGAATCTAAAATTTTGTGTTCTACTGAAGTATATAAGTGTACAAAATCGTTAGGTAGATCCCCAGTAATTATGTAATGGGTCCCCACTTTAACCTCATTGGTGCTATTGTATTTTTGATGTCAACATACTTCACACTCTATATTTATGTTTTATTAACTGAAATGTTACAGTACTTAGAATTATATGTTGAGTGTAGCACACCTTTTGTGTTTCTGGAACTGTTGTGGCCATTTCATTGTGTTTGTCTTGTTTATGCTTTTACAAAGAATATTTGTGGCCATAATGGTGTATGTTCCATTTATGATTTGGAAATGTGTAGAGCAACATATTTTTTGCCACTCTCCACATATTTTGACAACACTCCCTACTTTTGGGTTCCGTTTTTCATTCTGTAATTTCAAAAGAATTGGAAGGATGATGAAGGAATGTCGAGCATTTAGGAACTTATATTTAAGGTCATTTACAAAAAGGTCAAGTGATGATGTTGTGGTGGTGAAGATGTAGCTACTATTTTGAATATGGATATATCTGACCAAAATGTTTGGAAGCACTCATCACATAATATGACAACACTCCCCACCTTTGGGTGCAATATTTATTTATATTAATTTGAAAATGCTTCCAACCAAGGAGGATAAAGGAAATTTAAGGATTTGAGAACTTTTATTGAATTTAATTTACATGAATGTGAGTTGATGATGTTGTGTAGATTATTGGTGTGTGTTCCATTTTCCATGTCAGAATTTGTAGACCAAATTATTTGATTACACTCCCCACATAATCTGAGAGCACTCCCCACCTGTGGGTGCAATATTTATTTTTAGCATTTGAAAATGCTTCCAACCAAGGATGAAGAAGGAATTTTGAGCACTTTGTAATTTTTATTTAATTTGATGTACATGACGAAGAGGTCATGATGTTGTGCAGGTTATGGAGTGTGTTTCATTGTCGATGTCAGAATCTGCAGACCAAAATATTTGATTGCACCCCCCACATAATTTGAGAGCACTCCCCACCTGTGGGTGCAGTATTTATTTTTAGCATTTGAAAATGCTTCCAACCAAGGATGAAGAAGGAATTTTGAGCACTTTGTAACTTTTATTTAATTTGATGTACATGACTAAGAGGTCATGATGTTGTGAAGGTTATGGAGTGTGTTCCATTTTTTATGTCAAAATCTGTACACCAAAATATTTGGTTGCACTCCCCACATAAATTGAGGCTACTCCCCACCTCTAGGCGCAATACCTTTTTTATTTATTTTAAAATACTTCCAACCAAGCGTGCAGAAGGAATATTGCGAACTCTGTAACTTTTATTTAATTTAGTGAACATGACTCTGTGTGCAGATTAAGGTCTGTGCTCCATTCTTCATTTGAAAGTGTTAAAACAAAAATATTTGGTAGCACTCCCCACATAATTTTATAGCACTCCCCACCTTTGGGCACAATAATTTATTTATTTATATTTGAAAATGCATCCAAGCAAGCAAGGTAGATGAAGGAATTTTGAGCACTTGAGAAATTTAATTGAATTTAATTTACATGAATGTAAGGTGATGATGTTGTGCACATTATGGTGTGTGTTCCATTTTTTATTTGAAAATCTGAACACCAAAATATTAGCCAACACTCCCCACATAAATTGAGAGCACTCCCAACCTCTGGGCATAATATTTAATTTTTTTTTATTTGAAAATGATTCCAAGCAAGGAGGGTAGATGAAGGAATTTTGAGCACTTGAGAACTTTATTTAATTCTATTTACATGAATGTAAGGTGATGATGTTGTGCACATTATGGTGTGTGTTCCATTTTTTATTTAAAAATCTGAACACCAAAATATTAGCCAACATTCCCCGCGTGAATTGAGAGCACTCCCATCCTCTCGGCGTAGTATTTATTTATTTTTATTTGAAAATGATTCCAAGCAAGGAGAACAACCCATAATAATCAGAATAGAAAAAGAGTGTCCCTGAAATCCTTCAGTATTTTCATGAGAGGCCAAACACACAATCAGATGATTAAAGTCAGGTTCATGTTTGGCCCATGTTGTTGCTGCCTTTTCCATCATCTTTTCCTCACCCCATTGCTTATGCCATTGCTCCTTAAT
>Ga0099823_1005908_pt1 | contig 12288 bp, 4 predicted proteins | sample CowpearedBW_FD_76831 | JGI IMG/M metagenome (GOLD analysis project Ga0099823, IMG submission 76831) | Root nodule microbial communities of legume samples collected from California, USA - Cow pea red BW | ecosystem: Host-associated > Plants > Roots > Nodule | place: USA: California | collected... | reverse complement strand
TCAAAACGAGCTCACCCCGACTGACCCTAGTTGGAACCACGAAGAAGGAACTAAATGGAACTAAGGTACGAGTTAGAACAGACTTACGTGAAGTGGAGGTCTGGTTGGAGTTCACTTGGAGGGGTTGACGGCTAACCCTAGCAGAGCTCTGAAATGGAAAGGGAGGCAATGTTTAGGTTCAGATTGCAAAGTGAGGCTGAAAGGGAAACCCTAACAGCTTTAGTGCCTTTACACCCTGTGGGTCAGCCTTTAAGCCCAACAGATTAAGATCAACCCTTAAACATTAAAGCAGAAAATTAAAACTGAACCTTACATAAAGAGTACGAGTACACGTATGAAAATAAGCAGAAAGCAAAAGAGGTGCTTTTGTACAATTTTGTATAAAGACCTGACATGCAATTCTTATGTATTATCCGTGTCATTATAATTAAATGTTTTCTTTTATATAAATATTTGAAAATTTTGTTAGGCTTTGTGACTTTTTTTGACTGTATTTAAAATTCTTTTAGGCTCTGGGTCTCGCTTATCAGCAACTGAGCATGTTTACTGTAGCTATAAATCATCTGGAAGATTGATCCTTGTTTTTTCTTCATCCGACAGTCTTATGGAAGTGCGATTGAGTTGGATGATATCGTGGTTTTTGCTTTGAAAATGAAAATATCTCTATCACTCTTGGTTCATTTTAAAATATGTGAATCATCGAAAGAATTTGTTCTGCAGCAGTTGTGACATTTTTAACATTGTAGCATTGTCCAGATGATCAAGGTAATTGAAGGTGAAACGTGTACAGGAGAAGATAATACTTTCAAAACAGAGATCAAAAGACACAACTTGACATGAACATATTTTTATTAGAATAAATTGAAAAGATTAAATACATTGAATATTAGATATGTAAATAAATTATTCATTACAAAATTGGGTGGGTACAGGAGTAATTTTCATCTCATTTTTTATAATTTTAATTATAAATTTTAAGAAAATATTAAATCTATAGATATGATATTATTTTATTATAATTATTAATTTTTATAAAATTATATATGAAGTAAAAATGTGGATGAATAATATATATTATTCATGGATTTAGTATAGTTTTTTTAAATTTTTTAAATAAATTTTTATGATAACAAGTAATAGATAAATGTTAAAATGTCAGTATAATTGAAATATAGGTATATAAATTTATATAAAAAATGAAATATTTTTTATATTTTTATATTTATTATTATTATTCAGTACTCAAAATAGTATTACTATTTTATTATTTATATTTTGATATGATTTAGTTACTTTTGAATACAATAATTATTTTTCAAATTAAACTATAATTATGTATAAAATATTTTAATATGTAAATTTACAAATAAGTTATGTGACAAAATTGAATAATGCATAAGATAATTATGATATTTTATTATTTTTTAAATGTTATGTCACGCCTAAAAATGTTATATATTTTAATTATATAATGTAAAAATATGATGAGTTGAATTATATACATATTATTGATGATTGAATTACAACAATAAGACATAACACGATAACATGTGTTACTATTGTAATTGTTGATTGACAAACAATTATATGTGTATGAGAGTACATTGTTTCCAAAAGCATGACATTTTCTCTTTATAGGGTTTATATGGTTAAAAGTAGATATTTATGTGTAAATAGAAAACTCATATTAAATACAAGGGAATAAGAGAATTATTATTTCTTTGTTATTCTAGAGGAAAGAAAACATATTCTATATTTTTTACATTATTTGTAATAAACAAAGAATCAAATCTTCAAACATGGTTCAAGAAAGTTTTCGAGTTAATTTTTTAATTATATAGGATGAATAACCCATCATGAATAAATTATTATTTCAAACATTTGATTGAACTTAAATATATTATGAAAATTCAAAATTGAGTCAATAATGAAATATCAATCGTTGGTAAAAATATTATTTTGAAAGGTGATTCAAACTTTTCGTATTTCAAATTAAAATAAATATATTTAAAAATAATATATTAAAATATTTAATAAAAATATTAATTTTAATAAAAATAATCATAATATTATATAAAAGTTAAATTTGATCTAAATTTAGAGCGCATGAAATTGAAAAGTTTTAAAAAATTTTGTAACTAAAATCAAATCAAATTAACATACAAGAGAATCAAACTGAAATTCATAAAATAATTTGACATATGTCACAATAAATTGACACGTGGCACACTATAGATATAACACATGACATAACTATGTTTTAAAAAAAATAAAACTTTTAAAAAAAATTTTAAAAAATAAAAAAACTTTAAAAAAATGAGAAGTGTGCACCTACTTAATGGTGTTACTTAAATGTAGACCTAATTGAGACTAATAAAAATAGGAAGATTAAATTGAAATTTTGGTATAAAAACGAGAACTAACTGAGAGTATTTATGATGTAGTGAATCAATTCATGAATAATAAATTACTTACTGTGTATTTAGTTATGGGGCAAAATGATATAGAATTTGTTAGAATTGATTTTCTAACACATAATCAATATGTGTTTGGTTTCCAAAACCAATTAAAGAGTAAAAAAAGTAAAAAAATTCACATTAATTAGTTACTTCTGTCCTAGAATCAATTATTTAACATTGAACCAAACACACACTTAACACGTTTACAAATTTTAAACTTTTCACAAAATTGGAATTTAAACACTACAAAAGCCGATTAAATTGCAAGACATATCAAAGAAATTATTTATTAAAATTTTAACATTGGAAATAAAAATATAAATAAATAACTTAAATCATATAAACTTAATAATTTTTTTATTTAATTTCATAAAGAATAACTATATTTTAATTATGCTTTTACAAATACTAGTTGGATCAAGGAAGGAGAAAGTAGATAAAAATGGCCCTCACCCCTTCTGAGAAAAACAAAAAGCTGCCATGGACAACGCAGCGAACGTCAGAGCTTCTTTGAGATGGAAAATTCTTCGCCGCGCGCTTCTCTCACGCTCCTCTCCGCCAGACTCAGGTAATCTCATTTTCGCAGGTATCCAATTTCAACCTTTTCGTTGCCAAAATGCTTCTTTTACTAATCGAAATTTTCGTTTTCTTTGCAGAAGAACAATCTCAAATTATTATTAAGCGCATTTCGAGAAGGACCAGCCATGGATTCAACTTGATACCCTCGCATGTAATCGACGACGAACGTGACTCGAACAAACGCGACGGTTCTTCCACCAGAGATGCTCGCGTTTGTTACACTTTACTCATCCCTGACGCTCCTCAACTCTTTCTGACGTTAGTTTGCTATTTTCCTTTTCCATTTTGGTTTTCAATCTCGTGTTCATGTTCCGATTGGGAAAATTTTCTGTTTTTTTACTTAAAAACTATAATGTTTAGCAAAAGAAACTGAAGTAAATGACAATTGTACGTTTCGTCAATTTTCGGCAGTTTCCGCTAATCAGAATGCTTGTTTTCCATGCATTGCTTCAGAACCAATAGGTTAGCCATTAGGAAAAAATAGTTTTTAGTAAGTTATGTGGAAACGGATCTACTTTGAACTGAACTGATTTTGGTTTTCCTATCACCGTACCTTACATGAGAAATGTTATCGAGACGTCTACTATAGGCTGAAATTGGTTGGAAATCAGGAAATATTGTGGGAACCACTCCTTATTTAGTGCGCTTAACTCATGATTTTGTCTTTAATAAAAGAAAAAAGTGTTTGAAGGAGTGTGTAGAAAGTGTTTGCTAACTTACATCTAGTATTAGAAGTAAATGACAATCTCATTTCATGTGGATTTACGGCTTCAACAACTTAGTCGCCTTTGATGATTGTGTTTGCATGATTATGTATTTGTATTTTGTTTATGCAGACAAAGAGTGGACAGCCGTGCTGACCTTGGTGATTTTGAAATATGCAACAGATACAACATTGACAATACTGGGCTTGTTTGTAAGTTTCTTTTATCATTCTCCTTACAACTCACAAGCTGTGCTTCTCAGATTTGAGAGATCGATGATATTTGTTTGTATAAAATATTTTCATTTATGTCAACTGAGATTTTGTGAATAACTCACAATCTTCTGTTGCCAGTGCTGAGAGCAATGTTTTGAATTCATGTTGTAGTTGCAATTTTGTTACAATTGTGACATTGTAGAAAATTGTGGACAAATGTGTCGGCATTTGCAGACGCAGAGACTGCAAAATAGTCGCAACCTGTTTTTTATAACATTGACTAGACGTGTAAGGTTTGATAACACATTTCAGAATAAAGTGAAACATGAGTCACAAGCTCATTGTCAAAGTTTTGTATATTCTATATTGAAGGGAAGTTTTTCTTTTATGACATGAATCAATTTAATTTGGTACTAAAATTTGGTTGAAGGCTTAGAGCATAATATTGTAATTTTAAATAGGTCCCTTTGTCTTGGTAGCTGAGTTGGGAAGATTGGGTGATCAGCTTGCATTTGGTTAGCACGTGATCTTTTTCACCAATGTTCTTTTTTTCTGGTTTGGGGGAAGGGTGGATATCCTATTAGTTACTCATCAAACAGAACTTTGGATATAGTCATGTAGATAAGTTGATTTTTCATTGCATTCATTGGAGGAATGCTAGGACTATGGGAAAGGAGTTAGTTATGACAGTTAAGATACCGATTAGTTTAGTTAAGCAGTTCATGAGTTAACTAAATAGGAGGATATAAGGGGAAATGAGTACTCATTGTCATTTATCAATTGTTCATTTTCTTTGTTAAAGCAAAATCCTTGGAGAGTTTCTCTTCTATTCATGTTCTTTTCATCCTCTTTTATAAAGAACTTCATTTTCTTTCTCATTTCAATTCTTGGTTCCTAACATGAAGCATTATAATTTTCCCAAATGTTTTGATGTAAAAATAATGCCTTTTTTTTAAGTACAGCCTTGGTAAAATACTTTCAGGTGTAAGACTGCATATGTTTATCCATCCTAAACCTTACTAGGTGGGAGCCATGTGCACTGTGTCACCCTTTTTATTAGAAGATATTGACATGATTTTCAATATCTTCAAAATATTGATTCTGTATATTTTCTTTTCACATGCTTATTTATAAATTCGTGTTGTCTTTTGCAGGTAATTGGCCTTCGGAAGATGTTCTTGCTCACTATTGCTTGTCACATGCAGATATATTCAGGTTTGAAAACTGCATAATTTTCTTGAAGATTTCATTTTGTATTTCTTAGCATATTTTAACTGTTATTTCTGCTACTTTTTGCTGGAATAATTTTTTTTGTCATTTGGTATGCATTTAAATTCTTGAAAACTGCGTAATTTTTCCTGAAGATTTCAATGTGTACTGCGTAACACATTTTAACTGTTATTTTTGTTACTTTTTGCTGGTATAATTTTTTTTTTTGTCATTTGGTATGCATTTAAATTCTTTTAGGTCTAAAAAGGTTATTGAGCTTGGTTCTGGCTATGGCTTGGCTGGATTTGTTATTGCAGCTGCTACAGGGGCATCCGAGGTTGTAATCACAGATGGAAATCCACAAGTAGTTGATTGTATCCTTTTGGTATAGTTTTGTAGGAGAATTAATTGTATTATTTCAGAGTTCAATATCTTTGCCAAAAATAGATGTGAAGAATGGTTTCATAGTGCCTTTTGGCTACTAATTTAAACAAATTTCCTCTTTCCTTTTAAACTTTTCTTCATAAACTAAGGGTCAGATGTCTTCTATATGTAAATTGAATTTGATAATACCTTTGATGCAATCATTAGTTGACTCGTTTCTTCCCTAAACCTTGTTTTAATTCATTTTGTAAGGGTTTATTGACTGCATTGTGATGTCTTCCTTTATCATGGTAAGAGGTATTAATGCTGTACCAGAGAGTGGGAGTTGACTAATTAGGTGACTTTGGTTGCAATTTTTTGATATTTTGTTGTGCTCTTCCTACTCATGACAATGGAAGTAATTAGATATTGTAAAAGCAAAGCTAGTATGTCACAACCTGGACAGGTTGGAAAAGTGATAGAAAACTTGGTGAGAGTTTCCTCATTCCTGCTGTTAATTGCTATCTTAATTTTTTTCTTAGCCAAAAGTTTGTTTTATACTAAGAGTAGTGATTAGCTTCTCGTTTCCTTTTGATTAGGGATGAGGAACTCTTTTCTAGGATGGGTACAAACAGATGTTTTTCTTTGCTGTAGAAAACAACATTTTGGATTTTAGTAATAATGACTATGACTTTATAGTATAATAACTATTAAATGGCTCATTTGAATGCTGACCCATGGTTCTTTTTGCCCAAGAAGTTGTGAGAAGTGTTCCAATAGATGGAAGAATAGAAGTGGAAGTAAGTATAAGAAGAGGAAAGATGTGCCAGGGATGAAGGAAGTCAAGGAACTTATTTATTCAATGCAGCATCTGTTCATAGATGAAAGGCTGCAAGAGGTAGAGAAGACCTGGGAACACGATAGAACATTAGGGATGGGAAGTGCAAAACGCACAACCTTCTAAAGACAGAAGCAATGAAGTAAACAAAATAGAAATGGCTAGTGTTTTGCCAGTTCGATTACTTTGTTAGTTTTTAACTATTTAATTCTACAATTTGAAGTTTATGCATAGTAATAGTTGAAAATATGAAATATTATTAACTATTGATTAGTGTAGTGTTTTCACCTTTTTATAGAGGATAATTACATCAGATGAAAAAAGGAAACTTATCCTGAAAAGGAAAGAAGTATAACAGTAATAAATTACCTAAATATAAGCTGAACTAAAATGGTAACAGAGTAATCATACTGAAAATAGTATGATTACAAGCTGTATAGGGAAACACATTAACTGCACAATCAAACCTATTAGCATTACTATTTCAGAGGATCAAATATAGATTTTATCCTCTTTTGACATCCTGTCAATACTCCCCCTGAAGCTGGCTTGAAGCTATCCTCCATGCACAACTGGTTATATTCTTAGGGTATTTCTTGGGTAATACTTTGGTTAAGATATCTATTGATTGTTCTGCAGTGGGAACATAACTAATACAAATTTGTCCCTTTTCTATCATGTAGGACTGGGTTGTGCGTAATAACGGCACTCATGGAGAATTGGAAACCTTCAATTCTTGTTGAACTTTTTCCACCCACAACTCCTCAAAATCCACATCTCTAAACTCCGCTTTTGCATTGTTTCTTGCTACAACACTTTGCTTCAATTCTCTAGCTGTGGAATAGCACAACAAATCTGCAATACTTATTACCCACAACCTAGTCCTACATGATAGGACCACACATGTCATCAACATGGAGTTTTCAGCATCCTAGATGGGATACTGAGATCATTATTGTTGAGCATGGGTCGCTCACTAGTGAGGTATCCAAGCTTTCATGATTGTACATTTCACAGATTGGGATTGATAGGTTCACGAAAACAGAGACAATAATAACACTCAGAGATGAATAAAAGTAGGCAAGGATTTTATTAGAAGCTGAATTTCTAAAGAAAACGAAAGAGGATACACTGAGGGAGACAATCCAATTGCCTTCCCAGCCCAACCCAAGTTCCTCACCAAAAAAATTCCCCCCTTCACGTATGGCTCCCCAACACAATAAGAAGGTCTGACACTCTCAGACCTTGCCTCCTATTCACTTTTTCACTCTCTGTGAGCAAGGCAGAACCGTTGCACTGAATCATTGGAAATATCTCGTGGTCCCCACGTTATGGGTTTCCACTTCCTTCTCTTGTAGACATTTTGTATATGCCTATTATGGCCCTCGATATTCTCATCTTTATCAGGGATCATTGGAGATAGTTCTACCAATTAAGCCGAAAGGAGGTGATTGGAAAAGAATGACTATTTCCAAAAGGGACCCTTTGCTTCATTTTGGAGGCTGTGGATTTTGATCATTGCTGATGGCTGAGGTCATGGCTGGAAATCAGAGGTGCAAAGGTCGTGCTTTGATACCAAAGTTGAAAATAGGAAATATTATTGACAATTAATATGTGTTGGGTTTCAACCTTTTTTATAAAGGAGAATTACATCAAGTAAAAGAAAGAAACTAAATCCTAGGAAAGAAAATATGCTTAATGAATTACCTAAAAGTAAGCTAAACAAAAATGGTATTAGAGTGACCATACAAAAAATAGTATAATCACTAGCTATATAGGGAAACAAATTATCTACCAATCAATCTTTATTAATAGAAATATTTCAGTGGATCAAATAGATTTAGTTCTCCTTTGTTCTCCGGTCCACACAATCAAACCCTAAATGAATTTTGATATGAATCAATGAACTGACTTATCGTATTATCTTGTACTGTTTAGGAAAAGTTCCTTGCCACATACCTAATCATACCACAAACCATGTAACACGGATAAAAATCTGAAATTCAGAACTGACGCACACACAATCTTATGTACTATTGTGGTCAACTCACAGCTCATGCACACTTAACGTATAATTCAGGTTTTTAAAATTATACTATGTTTGGGAAATTTAGAGTGCAAGAAATTGCCGAAATATATATAATGAAACTGATAACCATTTTAAGTGACTTCAAATTGGATGTTGTTGAATCAAGCGCTTTACCAATATTTCAAAAGCTATAGTTTACTTGACTTCTGTCATAAGATAATTGATGTCACTTATAATAATCTCTCCCTCAACAATTGTTCTATTGGGAATTGGACTTGTGGTCTTAGCTCTAATAATAATTGTTGGATTGAGCACTTACCACTTGGTCAAAAATTATAGTTGATAGTCAAAATGTGTGTAACTCTTTTTACTTAAGAGAGTAGCAATCCAAGTGCTTGTGACTTGGTCTACTTGACCTCTATCACAAGACAATTGATGTCACCTGCAACATATGTTTGCAAGCTCTATTCCTTTGTAGTGAGTATTTGAATGCATTGTTATACTGTCTCATCATGCATCAACCAAAGATTGAAAACTACTTGTGGGATTGTGTCATTGCATTTAAGGATTTTTTTTCAATATCTTGTTCTATAGAGAGATGCATGAAGGAAGAAGCTTGATTACACTCTAGGATTATGCATTCAGGGGAATGGTTGATAACAGTCTACTGTTATACTTCTAGGAGAGCTAGGTCTGGTGCTATAGTTAACATGATCAAAATGATCAGTCCTTCAAGGAGATTGGCCCTCCAGGGGGGAGGTATTTAAAAAGTGGTTAAGCTGGTTATTCATGTATATGATATTTTGGCACATTGCACTTAAGGATCAATAAATAAATGCAGCAGTGAAACCATTTATTGGCCCTGTTTTGATAAAATTTTCAATAATTAGTTGTAGGAAAAGAAAGTAAGAAGATAAAACACTTGTAAGAAAGTCAGTTAAATGACGTATGTTTATTCAACAAGTTAAAATTAACTCATATTTAAACTTTTATTGAGACTTTCTGTTAATTTCTCCTAAAGGTCATTTTAAATCATGTATATGTTAATTTTAATTTGTTAGAGAAACTTAATTCATTTACTATCTTATTTTCTTCTCTCTTTTAAGACCCTATGAAGTTCCAACAACTATCAACGTATAGATTTTTTTCTCAAAGAACCAATGAAGTCTATCGCTTCTACTTCTTGTTATGTTTCAGCGTCCTTTACTTCTTTTCGGGTTGAACACTGATTGTTTAACGTTTCCCACTTTGTACTAAATGTGATGTTTTTTCATAGTAATCAGCACAATATCTAATGCTCTTTCTCTAATTAAATATGCATGCGGCAATATCCGTTTTAGAATGTAATTGATATATTTTCTAGTTGAATAGCATTGCTCTTCCATGACCATCAGATACTCAGCGTAATATTGAAGCCAACTCTGGAGCATTTGGGGATACAGTTGTGAAGTCTATGACTCTTCACTGGAATCAGGAGGATATTACTAATTTAGCGGACACGTTTGATATCATCATTGCGAGTGATTGGTAAGATATTTGATATTTGGACTGCTTCATACTAGATTTGAATGAATTTTCCATCCTTAGATGAAAACATTATACCCGGTTCTTGTGACTGCTTATTGGAAACTGTCATTTCATGTCAATAGCATTTTTCTTAACCTATATAATTTGGATAAAGATCAGAGTCGGACAAAGGATTCAGCGTGAGGTAGTAGTCATAAGACACAATCTCTTATTTATTTGGTTGAAGCTTTTATTTATATATATAATAATCCAATTTTTGCATTCATGTATGTCAGTTGGAAAATGCTGTTACTTTTCTTTGTTTTCTTTTGCTAGCTTTTTATCATTTTCAATTTTTAAAGTTGAATATATGTTTAGATATCTATATTTATTCTTCAAGTGGGGGCAAAAGACAGTTATGTCTTGTACGAAATGCATCAGCAGATTCACATGCATGCAGCTTGACTCGCCTTTTCTTTTGGTCTGTATATGCTAGTGTTATCTTTATATTACGACATTGATTGTGTCACTTTGACAGCACTTTCTTTAAGGATTTCCACAGAGACCTTGCTCGTATTGTCAAACATTTATTATCAAAAGCAGGATCTTCTGAGGCCATATTTTTAAGTCCAAAAAGAGGCAACTCGTTGGACCTGTTCTTGGAGGTGGCCAAGGAAAATGGCTTACGTTTCAGTGTAACGGAGAACTATGACCAAGAAGTCTGGAAACGTCATGAGGGATTCTTGAGTGAAGACAGGGACTCTTGGCCCAGTTATGAGAAAGGTCACAGCTATCCACTCTTAATCAGAATTACCCTTTGAGCTTTCTTTCTTTTACGTATTCTCCTGGGGCCTCTTTCTGTTGTTGGTTGACTCTTAGACAATGTTCAAACCAATTCTGAGACAGGAATTGTCCTGATTCAGACACTAACCGGATTGCATGCTTTCATTGCGTAATACACTATTTTGTTGGTTGGGTCACATCTTCCGTAGTCAGCACTATTCTCATCCACGAAGGCTCAGATGAATTTGTATAGTGTGATTCAGCTCTAAAGTGCAGATTAGATTTTCGGTCCTTAAAGTATCCAAGATAGTTAATCCTTTTATTTTTGGGCTAATCCGCCAAGTCATTGCAACTAAAAGATAAAAAAAAAAGTAATTGAAAGTTCTGCGCCTGATAGATAATAGCGTGTCGGTAATAGTAGTGATTAAAATGTTTGCTCGACTGTGTCCCATTATTGATTAAAAAATGAGAGGTTAGATGAATCATGTGTGGGTTTGTTATGGTTTTATTATCTGTAATGGTATCTAGGATTTGCTATTGGTTTCTGCATGTGACTTTTGACAGAAAAAAAAAGCTTCCTTATCTTGGTTGAAGCATCACAGATGCAAGTGTAAAGCTTTAAGATGAGCAGTCCATTTGAGTGAAGAAAGCAACTCCACCAGTTGAATGAAGCTGCACTGTGTCAAAAGGTAGCAATTGGTTCAATTAAACTACAATTTAATCTAACAAGTGGATTCGAGGTTACTTTTCTCTTCTAACAGTAATGGGATATGCTTTGTCTTTGTAGTGAGATTTGTGTATGTACACCACAGGGATTCTTAGCCATTACGGAAACAACAATTAGTATTAATTCCCATTTATTGCGTTCTCGATTGGACTTGACTGAATGTCCCTTCTCAATTTCCTACTGCTTCTTAAAAAGGAATGATCTTGTACAAAAAACAAAGGGTGGGACTAGAGACAACCTCAAGACAGTTTCAGAGTCGGTTAGAATGGTTTATGGTAGATAAGTCCTATATTTAATCAGGTTTTTTTTAGTTCCTGTAAAACAAGGATGTTTCAATTTTCATTTTTAAAAGATAAAATAAAAATAAATTATTGTCCCTTTTATTTCTAAAATGAGATATTCTTTACCTTTCATAAAGTTAAGTAATCATTCCAAAAAAATGCAGTTACAAGAATAAAAGTCGTTTTCTTTTAAAAATTTGTTAAAATCTATGAAATATGTTTCAAGTCTCTTAGAGGTTTGGATATATCTTTGTTCAACACATTCCTTGATATGCAAGACTAAGTGGGCACATGTTGATGACCCGGTAACATGTAGAACATTGATAATCAGACAACCTAAGAATAGGATTAGGTTGTTTAAGAAATTTTACATCCCACTTTTAAAGTTACACATTACATACAAACCTCCATAAACACTTAAACAGATATCCTCTATACATATTTGTAACCATACCAGTATTTTGTAAATTAATATTTTGGTTGAATTTTAACAATGTGGTAAAATTGAAATTACGTGAAAGTTTTAGGGCGAAATGATTGAATGAGTGTGATACTTGTACTCTTAAGAAATTTATCCTAAAAATGTATTTAAGTT
>Ga0099823_1005898_pt1 | contig 12299 bp, 8 predicted proteins | sample CowpearedBW_FD_76831 | JGI IMG/M metagenome (GOLD analysis project Ga0099823, IMG submission 76831) | Root nodule microbial communities of legume samples collected from California, USA - Cow pea red BW | ecosystem: Host-associated > Plants > Roots > Nodule | place: USA: California | collected... | reverse complement strand
CGAAACGGACTCTCGAGTCCTTCCTAGTCTCTCTTCTTGTGGGACCGGGTTGGCTGGTTACTTATACCCCTTCCAGGCCTCATTATTTGGGAGCCTTATGGAATAGGTCACCCATTTTATTCATCATGAGAGGCTTTCTGGGATAAGTTGGCTCGCAGCGTGTATGTCTGAGTGTTATTAACCATAATTTAATGAAATAGCTCTATAAAGGAAGAGATCAAATGCTTTGTTTGCATGAATAATGTTGGATCAAGAACATGTGTTATGTTTCTTATTTTTATGCTTGTTGCTGAACAGGTTAGTGAAGAAGTCGAGCGTGCTTTGGCAAAACTATGCCCCTCCAAGATTGCTGGCAGGTAATTTTTTTGTTCCCTCTTGCTAAAGATAAATTTTATGTCAGATGAATGTACATGACACATGGACCGCCTGATCTTTTTCTGCTTATGCTTTCATGGCAATTAGAAATATATCCTGCAATAACTTGCTTTGCTAGAGGTTGGAATGATAAGATTAGACAGATAGTCCATGTTACTGTAGACTCTGTTACGTTTTAAAGTAAAAAGTTCAGTGATCCAAATCTGTTTAGAGATTACTGTGTTAAATTTCAGGTTCAGCTTATATTATTTATCACCGTAAGTTTATAATATCTATAATTTTCTCTATTACTCAATGTAAAATTCAGGTCTTCCCCAAAGCGAATAGAAGGCCCTGATGGCACAAATTTACAATTGCAGTTCAAGACCAGGCTGTCCCTTCCCCTCTTTACAGGTGGAAAGGTGGAGGGAGAGCAAGGTTCAACAATTCATATTGTTTTGATTGATGCAAACACTGGCAATATTGTCACATCAGGGCCAGAGTCATGTGTCAGGCTAGATGTTATTGTACTGGAGGGAGATTTCAATAACGAGGATGATGATAATTGGACTGAAGAAGAATTTGATAGTCATATTGTGAAGGAGCGGGAAGGAAAAAGGCCTCTTCTAACTGGTGATCTGCAAATCACACTGAAGGAAGGTGTAGGAACACTGGGTGAGCTTACGTTTACGGACAACTCTAGCTGGATAAGGAGTAGGAAGTTCAGGTTGGGCCTCAAAGTTGCCTTGGGTTGTTGTGAGGGAATGCGTATCCGTGAAGCCAAATCAGAACCTTTCACCGTTAAGGATCATCGCGGAGAATGTAAGTTCATAACGTATGTTTGTTATATAATTCTTGGAAAATGGTTGTAACAAATCATTAATTGAATTATAGTATACAAGAAGCACTACCCTCCTGCCTTGAATGACGAGGTCTGGAGACTGGAGAAAATTGGCAAGGATGGGTCATTTCACAAAAGGCTAAATAAAGCTGGAGTATATACTGTTGAAGACTTCTTAAGACTTGTGGTCAGAGACCCTCAGAGACTGCGGAATGTAAGAATCCAGATTTTTGTCCATTTATCATTTTAATGCCAATTGTTCGAATTTTCAATTCCTTTGGTTTTGCATTTGCATTGATCATATAAAATTATTTAACTGTCAAAGGATTTTATAGGTTAACTATCCTTCTTAATGTAGATCCTTGGAAGCGGCATGTCAAATAAGATGTGGGATATTCTTGTTGAGCATGCCAAGACTTGCGTTCTCAGTGGAAAACATTATGTGTACTATCCTGAAGATGCAAGAAATGTGGGTGTTGTTTTCAATAATATTTATGAATTAAGTGGCTTAATTGCCAACGATCAATTTTACTCAGCTGAATCTCTCTCTGAGAATCAAAAGGTAAGCGCACTACGTAATATTTTCCTTTTATGTTGAATTCAGACCATACTGCTGAGTTTCGTCCATAATATGGTTAACCTGATTTCTGATGCCACATAACGAAAGTTGTTCTTCCTTGCAATCTTGGATAGGCACGAGCAATACTTCATGCTGAAAGCATTTAGCTAAACTATTATGCATATAATCTTTGGCTTGGCTGCACTATTTTTGCTTAGTTTTTGTTTTATTTTTTTGAGTCTTTATTGTGGTCTGGAAACTTTTTCTAGTCTTTAACTTTGTACTTAGACACTCATAGTATCTATAATTTTGTTGTTCCTGGAACTATGGATATAAATCACTGATAAAGAAAATGGAAATAAATCGGCTTAGCACTACGCTTACAAGTGTTACAAAGATAATGTGGGGGATTTATGCTTCCATAAAAGAAAAATTGGAGATTTAAAAGATGTTAAGAGTTCTTCCAAACGATGGGCAAGGAAAATGACAAGTTTTCTGATAGTGCCAACAATACCTGTCGTAGGTTTATGTAGACACATTGGTGAAGAAAGCATATGATAATTGGATGCATGTTATTGAGTATGATGGGAAATCTCTGGTAAATGACATTGAGGATAAGACTTTGGACACCGCTCATCCTCAGGCACCAATGATTTCCCATGAATATTCAAACTCCCTTCAGCAGATACCCATCCCAGCTTTGCCACTTCCAGGACATGCTGGCCAGCCTTCAATGGATTCAGGAGTAACAGTTGGAGGTACGTATTTCCTAGCAAAAATAATATTATTAGCAACAAAAGCAAAAGTTTTTTTGGAGTTTTTTTTGGTTTAAATTATTTTCTGAGTACTTTTTTTTTTTTTATCTTTCCATGCAGTTTTTTTTTTCTGTATTATTTTCACAATTTTTTTCTTCCCTTTGTTCATAGACCCAGTACTCATAATATTTTCCTCTTCAAAACCCAACTTATATCTTCAAGATGGAAAGAGTGTATCTTCTGCGAGATTAAATCGGGTTTAAGAGAAAATTCATTAAATATATTCCCATTAATTTTATTACTTTTATCATTCAATCAATTTAATTCTAAATTCAAATCCAAGCTAATTCGTTGAAAAACGATTTGGACTGGATTAGTTATTACGTTTGATATTTTTTTATTCTAATAAAGGAAATAACTAAACTTTAAACTACAAATATAAAATAATAAAAAATCATTAGCAATATGAACTATTTCATCCCTTTAAATAATAGCAAATTCTAGCGTCAGATTTCATCTCAAAACCAAATGACATTAAATAGTTTTTCAACACATATATAAAGTCTCATGACAAGAATGAGACAGTGACGTGAGACTTTCTAACACCTTTCCCCTCCATAGATGTTGCCAAAGCAGACAATTCTAATAGAATAGACAATTACCACTATGAGCTACAAGCTTTGATACCATGTCAATTTTTCGTCATAAAATCAGCACTATGTAAAGTTGTCCAGTAGATATATAAGTCTCATTTCAATAATTGAGGCCGATGATGTGAGACCTCCCGAGAGCAACTACTACACAACTCCATAATTTAATTCTTGTTTCACTCAATGAAAAACTAGAGATGTGATAGATGTATAGTATATAAGTGAATGCAGACTTGTTCCGGTGTTCCGGTACATCCAATAAATTTCACACAGCTTAGGAATCGAGGTCAAGCATAGTTTAAATACTCTTTCTTCTCTCCGCTCTCCTCTTAAAGACAAAACTGTAATGGAGTTTTACGCTTCAAAGCAGACATACCTTGAGAATACGGTGGTTGTTCCTAACAATGCTGCCGGACCGACTTGGGTCGGGTCGAAATAAAACCTTATTTTTCAAATTAATTTTGTAAAGTTGAGTTAAACTTAAAGTCTACTTAAAATGGTATCAAAGTTATCCGAAACTTATTCTAGCAAAATTTATTATTTACTGGCACTATCATATGTAAGCTACACTCGTTCAACATCAATCTGTGTATATTGTCTTGCTCATAATTGGCCTAAAAAATTGGTGAACCCGTGGGATTATATTGGTTGCTGACTGACTACACATGAATGTCTGCAGGTTATCATGATGGAACAACTTCTAGATTCTCCTTGCAACCACAGAATCCCAGTCTTAACTCTTCCATTCAGTTTGATGATAACGCATTTTCTCTTCAAAACCAATTGATGAGTGTTCCACACCATGCCCAACTTCCAAGAAATGAGAATGGACTAACTGTTGGTCCTGCACAATCATCCACACATGGGTTTGAGCCTGTCAGCATTTCAAATCCTACATATAGAGGAGTTGAAGAATACTTCCCTGAGGAAGAAATTCGTATTAGAAGTCACGAGATGCTAGAAAATGAAGATATGCAGCATCTACTCCGTATGTTTAACATGGGGGGCCAACCAAATCCTGCCTTTAATGGCCATGAAGATGGGTACCACCCTGGTTCATCTACATACATTTCTGCAAACCCCATGGGCTATAATTTTGATGATGAACCAAATCGGTCCTCAGGCAAAGCTGTTGTAGGCTGGCTCAAGCTGAAGGCAGCATTAAGATGGGGGATTTTTATTCGGAAGCAAGCTGCTGAGAGACGAGCGCAACTTGTTGAATTGGACGACCCATAGAGATCTTTAATGAACTGACCGATAGTTTTTCTGGTTATAGCATCCAAGGCTTCTTTGCTGACTTTCCGAATAGTTCTCATGCTAAAATTTCACAGCATGAGAAAGAATATGAAATCTGGATTGAACTATTTGGTGCAGACTTAACTCAAAGATTCCAATGTGGCTTGATATATATAATAACTGTTGTGCATAGACCTCTGCCTGTAGAAGAATATCACTATGCAACATCTCTTCTTTAACTGCTTTCCTTGTGATGACCCAATTTGTAGAGGCTTGACAGTCTGCTTGTTTTTAAACTGAAGAGTCTGTTGCTGCAATCTGCTTAAACCCGGAAAGCTCCAAGTGCAATTTCAAGAAGCTACAATCTTTACTACATTTACCGGGCTGTATTCAATTCTGTAAGTAAGCTTGCTGGATATGTTCAACCTAACTGAAAGTGAATGCTCTGTGGCATTATAATTATAATTAATTCCATCTGCAATGTGCTTCGATATACCTCTGTACTTTATGATTGTTTCGGCATCTGTATAACTTTGCATATTGACGTGACGTAGTTCATAACGGTATCATAACTTCTTTGTGAAGAAGTTGTCACCCTGCAGTACAATTTCTGACATGTGGAGATGAACTCCTGCGACCAAATGACAGCTTTAGTGAAAATGTTGAATTCGTGCAGATCTAGGGTGACTTCATTTTAATTAATTAGATGTAATTAATTAAGTCGTGCAAGCAGCATAAGACTTCATTTGATAAAGTTGAAGTCGTGGAAGGATGATGCGACTTTCTTTCGGAAACATTAAAGTTCTGCATGCAGGTGGGTAACGACTTCGGTGTAAATGAAGTTGAACTAATGTCGGCATAGGGTGTGACAACTTCTAAAGATAATATGGTGAATAGACATGCTTTCTAAAACTATTTTGTTATTTTATGTTTTTAATAGTCTTGGTGGTACTTAGTTAATGCAAGAATCCTTTTTTTCTAGAGGATAAACAAAGATATTAATGTAACTAAAAAGCTGAAGTTTACAATCAGACTTGTAACAAACCTTGATCTCAGTTCCCACTTGAATAAGAAAAGCATGTCCCCTTGAATAGTTCTCAACAATTCTCCTCGATCTCACTTGCCATATCAATAACAAGGTCAGTCAATTTCTTTGCATGATAAAAGGCAATGCTTACTTGTGTTTTTTCAGCTTTTAAAGCTTCAAACTGCATCAAAACCTTTTCTGATTCAACTGAGAAATCGATTTGCAAGAGTATTTGATTCTATCTTCAGTGATGAAGTTCATATCGGAAGGAAGAACACTTTCATAAAAGCATTGATTTCTTTCCGTGGAGAGGCGCGTGTCTTGTAGGTAAACACTGCAACGCTGAATCCCCTCCTTACAGTAATCTTCCCAAATCCTTCCTCCAAAAATAACCGATTTCCTTTTCTAAGCCAGACAACACCTTCAAGACTAGTAAATAGTATGTCTATTTTTTTTTCAAATAATGAAAGAAATCGGAAACAGAAAAATAGAAACGAAAATCAATATCTAGCAAGGATTCCGTACATCATAATTTAAAACATGAAATTCAATAGCACTCAAACAATCATACGTTCTCATTCTAAATCAATACATTTTTATAGACTCCAAACATACTTCTTTTATACTCAATTTCAAATTATTTATGCATTGAATCAAATACTTACCAAGTAAGACACTTGTCATGTAATTATGAAATAAATTGTGATGACTGATTCAAATTTATCAAGTTTCAATTCCTTATGATAGAATTATTTCACTTATACATCATTAGAAGAGATATCTCCATCCTAAATCTCATTATACTAATCTCCCTCAGTTCTTACCACCTAAACTTCATCCTTTATATGAGTATGTGACCTTATTAGAGTCAGGATAATTTCACAATATGAATCTCTACTCAAAACATAACATTATATTTACTAATATTGCATTTCTCCTGAGGAACACACCCTATTCATACAATGTACACAATCTCTAATTTCTGTATATAAATCATTTCATCGCTTTAGCATGCTTTAACCATTTTTAAATCATAATCATTTTATAGCATGATAAATCCTCAAGATTCTTTTTATATTTCAAACCGTATCATATAAAGGAATTAACAGACTCGTCTCACTTACTCACCTAGTATGTGACCCACGAGAATGTACTTACTCAACGACTAATAGACTTGCCCGTGAGCCCCGCATTAGAACAAACAATACGTAAATTCACCCAACAAAGACAAACTCTTTGTAATCTTATTTTTTTGACACTCCACTCAGTGAATGTTTGGCAAGGAGAAACCTAGAATTGTATATTAGATTGTAAACTTAAGTGTTTTTATCCCGTATTCCAATAAAAAATTAATACTAACTCAGTTTAAAATATCCCCTATTAAACAAAGAACTTAATTGTGGTGACTTTTCATCTACAACTATTAATAAAAGAAATCGTTTTCAATAATCGTTTTAATATAAACTACATTACTAATCATTCTATTTCTTAAATTTTATAACTACTTTTTCTAATTATGATTACTTTTCTAAAAAATAATTTGAAAATTTTAGTCATATTTTTTAATTTAATAGTAATTATAAGAATTTATTTGATAAAATAAAAGTGGACATTTTCACTAATCTTATTAATCCACATAACAGGATGACGTGTTAACATTTTCTCACATCATCTATAGTTAAAAGGTAAAGACTATATGTCAACATTTCGTACACTAATCAATGTAATGGCAAGGAAAATAATGCAAAAGTGTAACGAAATCTATTTAACAAATTGCAAAATGAAAGCATTAAAAGTGAGATAATTATTGCACTTAAATATGTCGCATTTAAGTTTAATGTCCGTTTCATTACCAAACCTCACATTTAGTTCATTTACGAATGATAGATGAAAATGGAGCAATGCTTCCCTCTCACGAACCGGTACTGTCGATTATTTACTCCGGTCCCTCTTATTTTACTTTTTGGGCTGAACTGTTTACTATTATCACAAAATAATTAGTTAATTTAGTGTTTTTAAAATGAACGCTAATAACACATGGATATTCTACAACAGAGTTCGGACCATTAAGAAAATGGAAAATGATTACAACCTGGCCGAAACAAAAGTACAAAATGGTTACGAAGGAAAAATAAATTGGCGAATTATTCTGCATCCGAGACCTCATCCTCATCTTCTTCCAAAATGTAGACCAGAGCACGCTTTCTTGCGGCGAATACACAAGCCACGCCTCTAGATGCTGTCCAAGATAAAAGGGTTCGGTGCAGTTTATACCGAGATTAACACAATAACCATCTAGAAGATAAAAATCAAAGATTCTTTAAAGGAGGGGGAAAACATTAGCAACGATAATCATTATATAAATCAGAAGTTTTACTTTCAAAAGGCATTTATGTTGAAGAACCGTTTGTACCTCTGAATATTGTCAAATAATGTTAACCAAAGACTGATTACAAATAAACATTCTCCAGGGACTTGATTAATATTTATATCAGAACTGACATTTAGTTAATTTCCTAAATTTGATTATTGTAATGTACCCCTAATATATTTGCACCAAAAGATCAAGACGCACTACATGGTGATTCATAAAACAAATATACTGCATGAAATTTAACTTAGGGCAGATATTCTGCGGTTTAAGTAGAATCGGTTTATTTACAAAATTAATGCATTTTAACCATCGGCAGAGAGATAGAGATAGATAGAGAGAGAGAGAGAGAGAGAGAGAGAATACTCACCACTAACTGCCAAGGGAGCAACTACAGAATGTGGGATGGTGCGAGCTTTCTCATCCTCAATATGCAAGTAAGCAACAGAATCCTAGACACATAATTACAAAAACATAACTATGATGAAATATAAAAATTATAAATACCTTAAGGAGATATCTATACAGATATTAACTAATGGTAATTTTTGAGATTATGATAAGATTACAGATTTTACGTGATAGAGTCTGAAATTGTGATACATTTGGTTTGATTTCACAGTAATTATTTCCTTTTATTATATAACTAGGGTAATTGGGTTGAATATCTTGTAGATCTTATAATTTTTTATTTCAAAATTACGGGAAAACATTTGACAACATTTATGTATATGATAGGCCTACGAGACTGCTCTAAGCAGGTTTTCAGTCCAATACTTGTTCCATGCCTGTGTTTATCTCATACAGCCAATTTCAAGTGGATTTGATAAAATTCAGCGAAAACTAGTCATCCAATAGTGCAGCCGCTGCACATGTTTGTTATCAGCAAATGGTTTAGCAAGAGGGATTGAGAATGTATATGTGCCGGGAACATTTTGAGATGAATTTGATAGTAACAAAGGAAGTCCCCAAGCTTAGAATTGGACGAATTCTCAACGCAAGACAACAATTAAGTGGCTGCAATCACAAGGGAGCAACACTGATGCTCAAAAGAAATCAAGGTGGCTCAGATGACCAAACCAGACTGTCTGCATGGCAAAATGACAGTCAGATGAACTGCACTTGTCAGGGACATGGGGTGCAAATGGCATGGGCCTGGGTTTCAACATACAGCATATCTAGACTTGGCTAGCTGACAATTTTTATCCACAGCCAGGTGCCGATATTGACTATTGGAAATAAAAAGGCTATTTTACAGGGTAGCTAAACAACTTAGAGGTTCAACCAGAATGTAAACTCTAGCATCATCTTAAGATGATCATTGATTTCATTAAAATACCACAAAATTAATTTTACAAAATAAAGTTAGTTCAGAATGAACTTGTAAATGCTCACGCAAAACATAAAATTATGGCATGCATTGAATCTGACAGACAAAATTAAGATGATAACAAGATGATTTAAAATTAAATTAGTAGATACTTTTCGGTTTGAGGAGATACTTTCTGTTTTCACAAATAATTACAAAAACATAACCTACTTTTCACTTCGTTTAATGTTTTAAGATTTGTATAAAAAAACAATTGAAAAACAGTTGAAGAATGAAGATCAACATATTACAATATGCAAGGTTTGGCAAGACATTTTTTATTCTAATTTTATTCACAAACAATTACAAAAGTGTCACCTTATTTTTATGTTGTTTCTCGTTTTCAAAGATGTAGGACAAGATGAAAAAAATCAGATTTATTTTACACAATTACAAAAATATTTGAAGACAAGAAAAATGTGACATTTTCATAATTATTTATAGAAACAGAAAAAAAAACAAAATACTTTTTTCTTTAATCAACCAGACCCTTAATTTTTTTTATTCTTTCGTTTTCATTTTTGCCTTTTTGATGAGTAAAAGAGCTATAAGGAAAAGACATTCAAAACAAGGGAAATTTTCCCACCTTAGGAGGAAATTTATTTTGGACATCACACGCTTGATCCTTGATTTCTGAAATATCTCTATTACCTCCTAGGCTTGGTTAATTGTAATTTCTATACAACTACATGTTTTACTTTGTCTTATCCTCTTATTTTCATAAATTCTATTCAGTATTTATTGGCACAAGCCAAAGGTGAGCTTTCCAGGGATATATTCAGATAGGATGATCAAAAAGAAAATGAGAAAAGCCTAGGCACCAAAGATACAGGGGACCTTAACTAACAAAGATAAGAATAAGTGTTATTAGAAAAAAGAGTATTGGTTACATAAATCACGAATTTATACCATAGACAACGAAAACAAGGGATATAGGACAACTTACCTTAAGTTCTGGTAATCTCCAGACATCTATATAAGCAGATCTTGACATAGAGATATACTGTAGATCACTTGCTTGCAGAATCATCATACAACCATCACCAGCACTTTCTGATGTATTAGTAACTTTGTTTAGTAACAAGACAATTTGACTATCCTGTTTTAAACATTAAAAAATGAAAGGATAAATCTTGAGATTTGTGAACATTAAAATTGAGACCATAAAAGCTGTATGATGAAATACTTCTTACTTTCTCGTTACCTTATACAAAGACAGATCCACACATTGATAATCAACAGGAACATGTAACAGCACCGCTTCCAACGAACTGCACCCCTTCTTTAGGCAGTGGGAGTCATGCATGAATCCTCTGACTATACATATGCAATTTACAATATCTGAGAAACACTCATCAGGTACTTGGAAAGATACATAATCAATAAACTGGTTTTGAACAGTTTGAGGTGACACAGAAGCTCCAGAAAAATCCTACATCAAAAAGCACGAAATGAAGAAAATAATACAGAATTATAATAGAATTAGAAACCAACCGACATTAAATTCAAATGACCACAGACATAAGGAAAAAAAAAAAAGACCTCTTGCTCTTACTGACTAGATTAATAGGAATCATCGAAAATGTTCATTCTGTGAAGTACCTCATAATATGATACTGAAGTGGGAATTCTCATGGATGAAGATGATTTTGGCAAAGATGGTAGAGGAAACAATGGTAGTATATCCTCACAAAGTATCTTTCTTGATATTGTGGTAAAAGGCATTTGAAAAGCCTCTTTAAAGCTGAAAGACAATGACGTCACAATGTAAATCTGAAAGAAATATAGTGATATGGCTAGAACAATCTAAAAATATATGTTTGCAATTTAAAAGACCTGACTTTTATTATCTTTTCTGCTGAGTCCAAGCGATAAGTGAAAGCTTTTAGGCAAATCAATTTTTGAAGAGAATCTTTTTGATGAAACTATTTTAAGATGGTATGCATTCAAGCTCAGGTCTAAACCAGTAGAGCAATAAATTGTATGAGTCATAATGCTTCATTAGTCATATACGCTAACCTCCCAGAGTAATATAACTATGAAAAATTAAGTGTTTCTTTACACTATGGAATAAGAAAAAATATTCACAGAAAAAAAAACGATAGTTTTGTTCATGACATTTCTCAATACATTTTGCAATTTCATTCATAACGATTTAAGCACTATATAGATCCACCAATTTGGTTCATGAGTGCAATGGAAGGTTAAGATAAACAGAAACAAGGTATTGCCTAACCAGAAGGAATAAAAGGGCAAAAAGAAAAACCTTAGTTCCATCAGCTGAAATTCTTTAGCCAATGTTCTCCTTAGATACTCAGTGTCTGAAAATCCCCCAAACTGAACCAATTCTCTAACTCTTTGCATTGTTTCCCTGAATATAGCAAAAAATAAAGGAACTTCATATGTGGTGTTCTAAGGTAGAAGAACAGAGGGTGAACAGTGAAATTCAGCAGAGAGCAATAAAGGACCGAACCATTTAACATACCAATAATTGATAGAAAGGAAAAGCAAGAAGGGTTCATGCTTTAAGCATGGAGAAAACTTTCATCCCTAACATCAATGGCCAAAAGAACAATTAATTTTGAGTAATGTGGGTGAATTTTTTGTGCTTATTTTAAAAAAATACAATAAACAGATTTCTATTTGTTTGTGTTTGTCTAATCTGATTATTTTAGAAGTAGTTCTCAGCTTTTTTTAGAGAAGAAAAACCCATGGGACTCTTAAATAAGTGGTTTTTTAAAAAAAATTGCTTATTTCAGATCAGAAATACTTATTTTAAGAACAAAACTGATCGAATGAATGACTAAACAAAAATGAAGAAGGAAATTTTATTGCCGTGGATAAAGATGGTGTGGTGGAAGAACCAAATTCCAACTGTCAGCCTTGGGGACAAGACTGATTTTTCAGCAGACAGCAACAATATGAACTGATAGTCAGGGACAGTTAGGCTAGTTATACGTAGAAAATAACTGCTTCAGAAATCGGTTGTTTTATAAACAAGGATTATGGTTATTTATACTAGCGTAACACAGGCGCTATCGCGCCTGTGTGTATGTATTTTTTAAAATGCGTGATATTATATTAGTAGGTGATAATATTATAATATTATTAAGTTAATATATATTTTAAAATTATAT
>Ga0099823_1005893_pt1 | contig 12304 bp, 6 predicted proteins | sample CowpearedBW_FD_76831 | JGI IMG/M metagenome (GOLD analysis project Ga0099823, IMG submission 76831) | Root nodule microbial communities of legume samples collected from California, USA - Cow pea red BW | ecosystem: Host-associated > Plants > Roots > Nodule | place: USA: California | collected... | reverse complement strand
TTTTTTCTAAAAATATATATATATATATATATATATATATATATATATATATATATATATATGTTCCTTCTTACATCTACCTTTCTACTTAGTGCATTTCCGGTAAATTCTAATTTCCTATTATTTTAAGATTATTTAGATTTTATTAAATTTATGATTAATTTTTAAGATGAATGATTTATTTATTATTTAAAATGAAAAAAAAAAATATGCTCTTGTTTTTTAAATTTGACTCTTTTCGTTACTACTTCTAAAATTTAAATTATTTATAGATATTTAAAAAAAACATATAATAAATGTGATAGCACATAAATTTACGCTAGTTTCTCCATAATAAAAATAATACAAATAAAATTGTTAAATTGTTTTATCATCTATGAGGAAAATGAAAATTTAATTTTTAAAGATAATTATTTTTAAATTTTAAATTAATTTAAAAAAAAATAAAGGTTATAAGGCAAAATTTCCTTATTTTTAAGAGAAATATATTTTATTTGCCCCTTACTTTTAGAATAAAATGAATTTACATATAATGAATGTAATTTTTCGGAAAATAAAACATATAAACAATATATTTTTTATAATACTTTAATACATATTTATTTATTATGTCACATAAATATTAGTGGGATAAACCACAAGTTTAGTCCATAAATGTGCGAGATTACTTTAGTCTTTAAATTTAACTATTTATTATTATTTTAGTCCTTAGAATTTTTGTTGAAACGTGTTTAGACCAACACTTTGTTTTCGGATAGATAGAAAAGAGAGAAGTTAGTATTCTGTGGGTCCAACCTCAAAAAAAATTGTTTATGAATGAGAAGAGAGTGAAAATTTGTGAAACCTAATTAAAAGTGTAGTTCTAACTCTTTATTTTCATAACATAATATATATATATACACACACACACACTATGAAGAAATATGCCATTTTAAGAAAAAATTAGTTTTGATCTCTCTTCTTCTTTGGCATCCACCACGTTCATCGAGGCATTGCCGAGATGTTTGGTTCTGAATTAAACCACAAAGGACCCGCATCAAATGAGAAGCCAGTGAGAGTAACTTGGCAACATTTCACAGTTACTTCGTACCATGAAGAATTTGATGCCATAATTAACCAATTTGACCTTTCTGAAGAATGGTCTTAGGATTTGAGTGGATGGTGACACTGGGAGACATTATTTGGAACTTATCAAGTTGTCCATGGAGTTTACTGTTGCTGGAAAAAGACATGTTCTCAAGACCCAGAGCAGTGTAAAACTGATTAGAAACCAGCTAATAATGGATAAAACAATCATGAATGTGCACACATATTCATGATACAAGTCTGTCAAGAAGATGGATTCTTATTGCATAATCACAACTAATGCCACTCACACATCAACACCTGTGTTGATTTCAGAATTGCTGAATCAGTTTCAGGGTATTTTTGAATAACCTACTCAATTAACTCCTATTAGAAAAGGTCTTAATCATAAGATTTCCCTTTTGCAAGATACAAATCCACTAAATAAAAGACCACACAGACATGCAGAAAACCTAAAGGATATTTTTGATGAAGTTGTTCAAGAGATACTAGTGTCTGGTTTTATACAGAACAGCTACAGTTCTTATGTTAAGTCCTGTTGTGTTAGTTGGAAAAAAATGTCTATGTTGATTATAGGGAGCTTAGCAAGGGTACAGTTTAAGACAGGTTTCCAATTCCTTTAGTAGAAGACCTCATGGTTGAGCTGAATGATTCAGTTATTTTTTCAAAAATTGACTTGAGGGTCGGTTATCATCCAGTGAGGATGGATCATGCAGATACACACAAAAATGCATTACGAGTATTTTGGTCATGCCTTTTGGACTTACAAATGCCCCTAGGGTCCCCAGAAACTTTTCAAAGTTTGAATTTCTCGGAAAACTTTTATTAGCTTTCTTTAATGATATATTGATTCATAGCAAGAATGATATGTTGAGAATTAAGAAAAATTTACAACCAAGAATCATGATCACTTTGAAAAAAGGAATGCTGGTAGAGCTCAGGATGATGGAGAAACTTGAAAACTCCATGAAGATTCACTTGAAGGAGAAAGCTCAAAAACAAGGAAGAACCAAAGGGTAGATCACTAATCTTTGAAGTCTTCGGATGTTGGTTCAATTGGAAAAGAGATTCACCATGTTTCATTCAACTCTGTAGTTCATCTAGGCATGTTTTAGTTTTGTTGGAACTACGTGTCATCAGTTTAATTTACAATTTTGTAAATTTGGACAGATGTACAATATGAAGCACAAACTCTAACAATGACAGAGGACATGACACAGACATTACAACACTAGGACACAACATATGCACCAGAAACAAAGACAAAGAGAAGCTCAGATTAAATGAAGGCAGTACCATAACAAAAGATCTAAATTTAGAACGTTATTTTTATATTCACTTTTAAAAAGGTGAAATTCTATCTTCAAAGACATATTCTATTCTCATTTTCAAACCAACTTTTAAAGTTTTACATCTATTTCATTATGATAACCATTCTCACAAAAACAAATGAGACACTCTTTCTAATATTGTATTATATTTCAAATTGAATTTTCTAACAGTTTAACAATGTTAGTGTGTCCGACCAATCTAGTGGGATATTTCTACAAAAATACTCCATCTATATGCAAGTGGAATTTCAAGTATGACAAATTTGTTTAACTAGACATCTATTAAGGAGTATCAAAGGCACATTGTATAGGTCTCAGTACTGAAAACGTCTACAACACCGTATACATAAAAAAAGACGACCCTGTACTGCATAAGTTATAGATTATCAGAATCAAAATCGAAAAAATTAAGTATCGCTTTTAGACAAATTGTAACCTCCAAGAGACATAACCATTTTTATGATCTTCTAGTCATAAGGGGAAAACAAAACACAGAATAGCAGTTTGCATCTAGTGTTTTTGCAGAATTTTTGTTCAGAGATAAAATCAAAGAATAAATTGTGATATTACAACAAGAGCAGAAGATGGTCAAAACCTGGTTCATCTAAAAAGGCTTATCTTATTTAGATTCTTTGAACACAACATGGCGCTTCACCTTTGGATCATACTTCTTCAGCTCAAGCTTTTCATTCTTCTTGCTTTTCTTTATGGCATAAAAGAATCCAGTTCCAGCCGTTGAGACAAGCCTAATAACCTTAGACTATGACCACAAGAACAAAAACAGCAACAACAATCACACTTCGTTATCCAGATCAACAAGCGAACAATTAATGAATAACAAAATGTGAAAAGAAAAAGACACCTAATCTGTGACAAATTCACTAGTAAGAAGTTCTTTATGGCATGGTGATTAATAAAGGGGAAAATACCGGTAAATAAAAGGACAAAACTTGTATCTACATCAAAAAATGTAAACAATATTCTTCTTTAAACCCACCAAAGTTACCATTTTCAAATAAAATCCTGATTGAACCAAGGTGCCAGAGTGACCAATACCTTAGATGACCTTGCCTTAACTATTTCTGCGGACTTAAGATGAAACATTAAGGACCTAAAGGGTAAAATATCTTGGAAGACCTGACCCTAATCTATCTGCCAACTTATGGTAGAAACATTAAAGGCCTGATCCTGACCCTTAAATGTTGCTTGTACTATTATGAATTACTAATACCAAACTTCAATTCTAATTGGAGAATCTTATTAATAAGTTTATGACTAACTCAATCTCACCAATTCTTGTAAGGAAATTCTTATACCTCACTTAAGGTCATATTTCTAATCAAAGTGGAATATCCAAAAGAGAACAACGCAAACAATACATTCAATCCTTTATCTAAGTACTGTTCTAGATTAAAGAAAAAAACATGAGCATGTAGCAAATACAACAATGAATGGCCTATTGATTGACAGATAAAATTTGCAGAAATGGGAGCTAGCAAGCTACCTTTTTCTTACTGGAACCTTTTCCGGCCATACAAACAACAGGAGAACGTGTTGGGCGGCAAAACATGTCCTTTGACAAGTAATCTACATGTAATCAAACATCCCCAGAAATTCAGTTTAGTGTTAAGTTAACGATAAAAGGGTTTATGAATTTGCATTACCTCTGGAGAAAAGACCATTGGATGAGAAAGAGTTGAAGGGCCTGAAATTTGAGGGAAGAAGAGTGGAAGAAAAAGGAGAGTGATTGAAATTGAAGATTGAATTTCCTTTACCACCAGAAACAGTGAGCCCTGAAAAAACATGCGCTGTTGCACTCGCCATTTCTCTTCTTCTCTCCCTACAGGATAAGATAAGGTAAAGCCACAACAACCTTTGCCTGCGCCTATTTAAGAATGTCCACTCTATATTTCTGTATAAATTTCGTCATTGTGTAATTTTAAAATGCGTACAAAAATTATATATTTGATGATTCAATCGTTTAAAATTAAACATTAGTTTTCTAATTATTCTTTCATTTTTAACAACAAAATGTTATGAAATAAAAATAACATTAATTTCTCAATTAATTAAGTACAATAATAATATTTAAGTATAAAGTGATAGCGGAAAACATTGTAATAAAATAATATATTGATTAAATATGATGTAATTCAAATTCTGAGTTTTTAGCATTGTTTCTTTAATGAATTTTCAAAATGGACTAAGGTTGATATATTAAAAAAGTTTATAATATATTTTAAAACATTAAAATTGATGTTTACTAATATACTTTGAATCTCAATAGAACGATATTAAAAATTCAATAAAACATTTAAATTCTAGATGTAACTTTAGGGAAAATAATATTAATTAGAAGGATGAGTAACAAACAAAATGTACAATATATTATGAAAATTTGAACTTCATAAACTTAAATAAGTTTTTAAATAAATCTTACCAACCCTAAGTGGATAAGTGTCCAAATCAAATAAAATTTGTCCTAAAATCAATTCATAAATTTACTAGTTCTTGGGTACTTATTATTTTATCTTTGTATATCACTATTACAATTTTTCTATTACATAAGATTTTTCTTATAAATTAATTAAAAGATTTTACAAAAATTGTTTTTTTTTGTCAATTTTTTTAGAATTTTAATTCATAGATAATTCTTTTTTAAATAATTATTTCTTACAAAATTATAAAATTTGCAAAATTTGCAAGTATTTTTTAGAAAAATTTTTTACAAAAAAAGTATTTTATATAAAATATTTTACAAAAAATAATTAATAATAATATTTTACAAATATTTTTTTCACAACAAAATTTATAAATATTTTGTATGAAAAAATTTCTAAAAATAATTGATAAAAAATATGAGTTTCTTAAACGTAATTCTAGAATAGTTAAAGAACAATTTCTTTTTCCTCTCAAAGTCTTAGAAATCATAGCAGATTTCTTTTTTGTTTTCAAAAGCTTCAATTGTGAGAGTCAACGTTCAACCCAATGAATGACCATCATCTCACCAAAACTAAATCAATTGCTAAGAGAAATCTACCTTCTAGTTTAGAACATTACCGATCGATTTTAGGAATTAATGAGCAATGAAATTATGGGAATTAAAAGTTAAGTTTTTTTATTACCAATACACAATAATATAACTGATATTATAATTTTTTTTATTATATTATAAATGTGAGTTAAGTATCAAGTTCATGATTAATGTTTAGTAGAGATTAGTTTATTATTCTCTTTCATTTTTGATGTTATATTCGAATTTAGAAATCAATTTATTCAGACCAAGGAGTAATAGTGATTGTACCAACTTGCAATCTTAAAAGAAGATGAAGAGAATTTGAAAATACATAAATGTGGACTGGGACAAGTAGTGGCCCAGTAGGAAATAACAACCTAAGAAAATCAAAACTTTAAAAGCTAGACATTAACAAGTAAATAACCAAAAAAAAACCACTAACATTAATAACATATAAACCACGACACACGAAAGATGTAGTCAACTTTCGACCACAACCTCGTAATTAATCACTAAAATTCTTTCTTCATCTATAAAACACGTTACTTCTAGTTATTATGGTGATCATCAGCTACACAACATGAACAAAACGGCATAAGCACGATCACGACGATGAAGATGATGATCATTATTTCTATTATTATTGCCATATTATGATCAATTCAGCACCCTGCAGTTCCTTCTGATTTCTCCATTGGTCCCAGTGAGAGGACTAATGTTGCCCATCTTCACCATGGCAGCAGCAAAGTCCCTGAAAAAGGCAGCAGAATTGGCGCTGTAGGTCCTCACAAGGGCATCTTGAGAGCCACCATTGAAAAGCACTTGGTCAGAGTGGAGAAGGCCACGCTGGTTCACAAGGTCAGTGTAGTAGTTGTTGTCAAAACGGGTTGGTGTGACGGTGTCAAGAGGGGCCAAGTTGGTGTTCCCTCCAGAATTAGGACAATTGGCCCTTCTTGTGGTGGCAAAGTTTGGATCAATGTTGGTTTCGTTGTATATGCGAGTTCTGAAGAATTGGCACTGTGCTTGGCCAATTGTGTGGCCTCCCGAGAGCACTGTTAGGTCTCTTGCTGTCAAACCTTTCGCTGCAAACATGGTTATCAGGGTGGCAAGGTCTGAGGCAGGTGAAGGGATTTCGGTGTTGGCTGCATTCTGATTTGCTGTTCTTGAATCTCTTCTTCCTAGAGGCACTGTCCATGAGGGTCCTCCTAGCTGCAAACAATCATGGATTTTAAATTCTTTACTCATACATAGTACTGGAAAAAACACTAAAGAACACATTTTCATCTAATGTTTTCTTTTGTGAAACTCTATGGTTGTGTGTCAGAGAGAGATGTTGATGAACACACTAAAAAGAGAAAGGGAATATTTGGTGAGATTGTAGAAACCTTAACTTTTCATACAGTTTCTTCACAAAGAGATAAGGTAGGCGTGAGACATGAACCTTGATTTTTGTTTTATATGATGATTTTATTTACTGTGTGATATTTTTGGGTGAAATTGTATGTCCCACTAATGCATGATGATAGATTAAGATAGAAAAGTGAAACCGAAAGTGGGGAACATGGTTTGAAAACAGGCTCATGCAGAAGAAAATGGAAATAAAGAGAGAAACCGACATCAAGTAAATTACTAATTGACTTATTGTGAGAATGACTTCACATCAGAATCTCAGTGACATCAGAACGCAGTCTGAATAGGAGAAGGAAAAAGTGTATACTGTTCATATTTTACTTTTATTTTCTGTGCATTGCGTTCACTTTTTCTAACTACTCATGTGAAATAAATTATTCTAATTGGTTATTTCTGTTAACTATACTAATTTTGTTCGCAGGGTTTGGTTATTATATAAATCATGAAGAATTGGACTCACCAGAACTATTCCATCTCTTGTGGCAAGAGCAAGAATATCAGCACAAGACACAGTGGCATTGCAAGCAGCTTCAACGTTGGTTTTAATGGTGTCAATAACTTCGAAGCCCCTTGCTGAATTTCTGTTAGGAAACGCGTTTTTCTCTCCTGTGAATGTTGCAGTGTCGTCCAATAGAATTGATGCATCACAGCCCTGCAAACAAAGAAATAATCAAAACCATAAAGAGAATAGTTTTGAACTATGCACATGCAACCAAAAAAGCTAGAAAGTTAAAGAAAATGCAGAAGATAAAAGTGTAAATTAGGCATCCATTTGGACACATTTGATCGTAATATGGAAAAAAATGTGAGCTTAGATCGAAAGTGCAAAGTGGGGTAGCAAGGTTTACTTGTACAAAGCAATCATGGAAAAACAAGCGAAGAATAGAGGCACCAATCCTAGCTTCTGTGCGAATGGCTTGTATCATTGTACGACGCACTATGGCTTGAAGGTTGGGGCAAGTTCTGGCATAAAAGGTGGAAGAAAGTTGTGCATTGCTTGAAAAGGCAAAGAGAGAAAGAATAGAAACTATAACAAAGAAAGACTTGTTAATGGAAGACATGTTGTGTATAACTAGTTTGAATAGCTAAATAACTCTTTTTTCTGTGAGTTGTGAAGTTGGTTTTAGAAGAAGAAACCTTGCATGATATTTATAGGCAAAAGGGTGTTATGCATGCAGAGAAGAAGAGAAGAAAGAGAGTTAGATATGAGTGAGAAATCAGAAAATGGAAAATTATGCCTTCAATTAATTGTGTTCGGTTCAATTTTCAAACTTGTCTGCTCCTACTTTACATAGACGCGCTTTGCTTTTCCTCTGGGAAATGAAAGGAAGAAAAATTGTAAAATGAAGACAAAAGATATGATTAAAGAGTGGTTGACTTTATCCAAAAGTATGCATGAAAACAAAGGAAAAACTAATAGTAGTAACAACATATTTTGAGTAGTATGAATAATGTAGGGTTTGAAATATTCTTTCATCAGTGTGATACAACTTTAGAGATTACTATATGTGCGTTTAAGGAATATACATATTATTGTGGTTAAAATTGAAGTTATTTATTTTTTGGAATTGTATTTTTTTAGCCTGTCTAAATGGATTGATGTTAAGTTAGTATTTAAATTTATGGGCTGATTTATTTTATAAAATAATAATATTATTTTATATATTAAAATGGTTAATTAATTTAGATCGAGTTAACATAAATTTAATAAATAATAATGTTCATTTTTTTTTTCATTACCAAAGAAAATGTCTACTTATTTACATGACTGAAACTAATTTAGTTTAATGTGGTTTTAGATATTGAAAGGGAAAAAAAACACTTTATATATTAGTTAATGGTAGATTTTAAAGTAGAGTTATACAATAAAAAAAGTATATAGTACAATAATTAGTGTAATTTATAACTATGCTATACAGTTCTTTCTATCATATAAAAATAACTCTTGGTTTTAGCTATTGTATTGGTAAAAAAATTAAATGATAAACAATCTATAAGTAAAATACTTGAATAATATTATCGAGTACGGTAAACAAACACTTTGATTCTTGAAATTAGAACCCGCTATCGTATTTTGAGTCCCGATACTTTTTGACTAAACATATCTTACTTTTATTACAAGTTATTTTCCTTATAAACAAATTATATATCAAATATATATTTGAAATGACATAGAAGTGCTTAGTTACTTGTTGCTATTTTTATTTTTGAATATGTATTAATATAACTATTTAAGTTACATATTTCAAAAAATTATTAATGATATTGATTTATCAGTTTTTGGATATTTTTTTTATTTTAGGAAAAAGATTTTTTGACAATTCTTTTGATAAAGTATTAATAATATTCATATGTCATCACTTAATTAGATCAATATTTTTTTATAAATAATTTATTATAGTTTGAAAAGAGAAGAGAAAACTTTTGTGAACACTTTATCAAAGTTTGTTAACAAGTACTTTTTCGACATATTTATTTTATGGCTAATATGATAGCACCAAAATGATTGATTCATCAAATTATGTCACTTCTTCTTTTTGGATAAATCTTTTCTGGTCGTAGTTTAATTATTTATTTATTTTTATAAAGGAGTAGATGACTGTTGTTACTTTACACATCAGCAGTATTAGTTGCTTTTTATGATTACGAGAAGGAAAAGTATTGCTTGACTCACTTTTAAATCTACATACATTTCACAATTGGTTTTATAATAAAATATTATATTTATTATAATAAAAATAAATATAAACAAAATATATATGAAATTTTAAGTTGAGTATAACAGAAAAATTAGAGTGTCAAACTAATATGCTGATGAAACTTATTTTGTGTGGTGGGTATACACAATATACAATTAAATATTTTATATTTTATATTATGAATTCACGAACAAGTATAAAATTTATATATTACTTTAAATTTTCGAATTTAACTTAAAAGTTATAAAACCGTCGACCAATCATTTTAGCTGCAAAAGTAGAAATTGTTTCCCATTAACAAAAAGTGCTGACTTTTAATCATTAACGCGTTGTTTTTTTGGATAAGCCATGTGCTGTTCAGTTTGACTACCTATTACTTTGTCTAATGTCTGTGCAAGAGTTTTTTTATTTCTTTTTTATTTTTTTTAAATAGATTTTAGTTTTTTGTTTGTTTTTTCTTTTAAAATTTTATTATAATTTAGAAATGCCAAAGTGGTGTAAAAGGAATCTCTACTATTGACCAAGTTATGCGTGCTCTAAGTTTGGGTGTTGAAGACTTTCAAAAATAAACACAGATATGGTATATGTTTAATTAATTTGCTGAAAAGAAAATTATATATGTTTAATATGTTGATTAATTAAAGGTTTAAGTAATTGATAAATTTGAAATTTTTTAATTAAACTATTAAATTTATGTAGTTAATTGAATTTTTTGAAAATTTAAAATTTCAATTGAGTTGTTTTTGTTAATTTTTTTAGTTAGATAATGTTATTGCTAATTAAGTGATGTGATTTTTTTTTTTATGATTTAGAAAGTAGTCCAATAGCATATATGGTTCTATAAATGTTACTCAAATATTTTAATATTATAAAGTTAACCATGAATAGAATTGTATTAAAGTTTTATTTTATAAAAAAAAAAATTAAAACTTTTCTCTAAATCATCTCTACTGTTTCTCTAAGATTATGACTTAATCTTTTATTTCTTTGAAGATACGAGTTCATTTTAGGACTTCATGTGGTATAGAGGGCAATACAACCAACTAATCAGATTTGTGAAAAGAGTAAGTTCATTAGCTTTCCACGAATCTTTGTTCTTTTGTAATCATGTGTGTGTACAAATCATTAATTTGAATTTTCTTTGTGTAATTAGAGCTACCTGCATTAGTACAAATGTGATTTAATGGCGCAAACAAATTGGGTCACAATGAAAACGTAGCTAATGTTGACGCAGTGAAACTTTTGAAAATATTGTGAAAGTATAGGCTATATGGTTCAGATAAAACCTAGCATATTATATAGGCTACGGTTCTATAGATGAATCATAACGTGTACTGAGAAAATTTCATTATAGGCTATGATTCATCCAAATAGTTGTAGCATATACTTGTATATGCTACGATTTTATTTGAATTGTAGCCTAAATAAAGTTATTTTCTTCATTTTTTACTTGTTTGTGAATAGTCATGTTACCTCCCGTTGTTACAAAATTTGTTGTTTCCTCCTTTGTTATGAAACAATAGCTTTTTCTTGCCTTGTTTTCTTGGTTTTTGTTAAGAAGCATTGGGGGTGTCTGTAACATCCCGTCAGGATATTACGAATTTAATAAAATAAAATAAAATAATTAATTTCAATGCATTTAATAATACCTCATTTCCCAAAAACATGGGAAATTTAAGACATTCTTATTAATTCCAAATATACTCAAAGTTCGTAAATCATAAAATTGAACATAATTACAAAGCCTCTCATCCGAGGTTACAAATTATTTCAAAACAAAAACATGTAAATCTCCCAGACTATCCCCTCTCTGCTGCTAAGCCTCACCAACTCCACCTGCATCATCACTTGCTCACATGTACCGCGTACACGATCATCGCCAAACACAAGCAGATAGGATGAGCTAAAATAATAAGAAATAATTTTGCACCAAACATATATACATAATATACATTAAAAAAAATCTCATATTTTAATCCGCATGGCCACCACCATGCATGATATCATTCAGCGTCAAAGAACCCCCTCCTTCTTTAATCACATGGCCACAACTATGAAACATTAACACACCTTAAGGAAGCCTCGCTACCTTCCTTCCACATGGCCACAACCATGCCAGCAATGTTACACATCACCTAATGATTTTCTCAAGGCGCCTTGCTGCCACACCTATCAGCCACAACCGATAGAGCACGTGCGGAAATCATGCTACGGATCACACACCGTAACGCCAGGTGGAGTTCCCAATTAAGAACATAGTCTGTAACGTCCTAGGACTACCAAACTCGTCAGCATATCACTAAGGAGGGCAATCCATCTGGACCCATCCGTACTAGCCATAACTAGCACACTCACACCGGCAACACTCGCCAACCTGAGCCATAACTCAAAGGTTCCTCGTGTTCATCTGCTATCCCGAGCCATAACTCAAGGGAAGTCATTCCGGGCCACAACCCATAGAATGTCACGTGCTTCACCCCTATCCTGAGCCACAACTCAAGGATACATTCCGGGCCACAACCCATGGAACACTAGCAAGCCCACCATCGAGATATCCTTAGAAGCCTTATAGACCATGCTTTACAACTTCCATCTCATACCATTAATACAGCGATAACCCATGCCTTGAATGCACAATGGCACCCTCGCTCGCTTAGGCTAAACGCCTTTGTTTAACTAGTCCAGCCTATCTCGCTTAACCTAGACCCACTAGCTTGGGCGAGCCTCCAACACCTCTGCAGCCTACGAAGTCTCGCTTAAGC